>Ga0182012_10000983_pt1 | contig 31364 bp, 26 predicted proteins | sample 612S2SmetaG_FD_120486 | JGI IMG/M metagenome (GOLD analysis project Ga0182012, IMG submission 120486) | Permafrost microbial communities from Stordalen Mire, Sweden - 612S2S metaG | ecosystem: Environmental > Terrestrial > Soil > Wetlands > Permafrost | place: Sweden: Stordalen | collected...
ACCGTCGTGGTGTGCAGGGTCGTGCCCGCGTACGAGATCGTCACCGTCACCGGGCCCGCCGTGTTGCTCGTGACCGTGAAGTTGGCAGTGCCGCTCGAATTAGACGTCACCGTGGCACTTGCCTGGCCGGGTCCGGTGGCGCTGGCGGCGAGGGCGTTGATCTCGATGGTGCCCGAACTAGCGCTCGCACTCACGCCGATCTGGGCGTTCGCGATGGGAGTACCGGCGCTCGCGACCAGGGTCGCGCTCAAGCTCGCAGCGCTGCCGGTCGCGACGCTCGAGCTCGGTGACGTGAAGGTGGTCTTGGTGGCGTCGAGCTTGGCGGGGCAGAGACCGGTGAAGAAGGGCGTGCCGTCGGGACTACCCAGACCCGAGGCCATGTCGTAGCCGACGCCGGCGCTGTAGCCACCGGCGCCGTAGACGTTGTTGTTGCCGGTGGTGACGTCATTGAAGCCAACGCCCTCGCTCGCCATGGCGTAGAGCTGGGGATTGATGAAACCGAGACGCGCGCTAGCGCAGACTTGGGCCGCCACAGCGACCAGCGCACTGACCAGCGGCGCGCCGATGGAGGTGCCGCCAATGGAGCTCCAGCCCGTCGAACAGACCTGGCGACAGCGAACGGTGCCCGTGGCGGTGCCGGTGTAGTACTCGATGAACCCGGTGTTGGGGTCGGCCATCGTCGAGAGGTCGGGAACCATGCGCATCGTGTTCGCGGCGGTGATTCCCGGAGCGTTCTGCCAGGCGGGTCGCGACCAGACGGCGGACTTGCCACCACCGCCCGAACCACCGCTCGAACCGTCGTTCCAGACCGTTTCAGCCACCGGACTCGTGCTCGTGACGCTCAGTCCGCCCACGCCGGTGACGAGAGGTTGGGAGGCGGGGTCGTCGACGGCGAGACTCGTGGGGGTGTAGCCGTCGGGGTTGTTCGCGCAATCCGACGATCCCGAGTCGCCCGCGGCGGCCACGACCGTCTGACCCTGGGCCGCCATCTGCTCGAAGATTGGCTGTTCACCGTTGACCGATCCAGTCGGGTCGTTCTCACAGATACCCCACGAGGTCGTGACGATGGTGGCGGTGTTGTCGTCGGCGATCTGTTGGTAGACGTCGATGGGACTCGAGCCGTTGTTGGGACCCTGATAGACGTCGATGGCGGCACCCGGTGCGAGCGCGGCGGCCTCTTCGACGTCGATGGTCGCCTCTTCGGAGTAGCCCCCCGAGGGGCCACCGTCGACGTTGATGGGATTGATCGCAGGACTCAGGCCATAACACGAGAAGTAGGTGGCGAGGTCGGCTTGGTCGTAGAGGCCGAGTTCGTAGGCCGCGATCGTTTGGCCGACGCCGGTGTCACCGTTCGCGTATTCGCCACTCAGCCCGTACAACTGCGCCTGGACCGTGGCGGGATAGCCACCCAGGGCGTTAGGTGTCGAGCCCGCGGTGCCCGCGGCCGAACAGCTGGTCGCAATCGCGACGTGCGAAGAGGCGTGCGAGGACGCCAGCGACGGACTCGGGGTCGCCACGCTCGACAGACCCACGACGCTCTGGACCTCGCTCGCGACCGATTGTGGCAGGGTCGCAGCTCGGGCGAACTGGGCGACGAGCGCGCCACCGGTCGTTCGCACGGTCTCGACGGGCGTGTCAAAGGCTCTGGCGATAGCCGTGGTCGGTCCACTCACGTGCACGAGCACGTGACTCGTGCTGAGCGTTCCAATCGTCAGTCCGAAGCCGCGCAGGTAGTTGCGTACGTCGTTGATGGTCCTCGCGCTCGCACCGAAGAGTTTCGAGTACGAGGTCGGGGTGAGGAAGTGGTGGTAGTTCGCTGAGGAGGTGTCGTAAAGGCTCGCGATGAAACTCGGCAAGGATGCGGCGTGTTGTTGGACGAGTTGGATGTCGAATGACGTCGTGATCGTCTGGTCGACAACGGTGTCCTTTGCCGGCAGTGGGGTGGCGCTCGCGACGACGACGCGAGGTTCACTCGCGACGACGGGCGCGGCGACCAGGGTCAGTGCGCCCAAGGAGACGCTGAGCGTCATGACGCCCAGCTTGGAGAGTCGAGAGTGGCGGTGCATGTGTACAGCCTAGGAAAGAGTTGACCGATCGAGCATCCACGCAGGCCGCCGCAGGCAACCCCTTTGTAGAATTCTTAACTTTGGGGAAAGCCCGCTTTGGCGTAGCGAGCCGAGAGGTCGCCGCATTCGGCGCACACCGATTCAGGAATGAGGCCCGCGTGAATGAGCCAACCAAAGACCGTGCAACCAGTGCAGTAGCCAACGAACCCCTCGAGCGACGCGGCAATGATGAGCGGGATCAAGATCCATCGTGCGTCATTCCAGCCGTCGAGCAGCCAGGTCAGTGTCGCCGCCACGGTGAAGGCCGCGCCCATGGCCTGGGCGAAACGCTTGGGTGGTCCGGGAACAAACTTTTGCCAACGGGTGATGCGAGGTCCGCTCACGCGAACGGCGAACTGGCCGAGTGGCGACATCGTCGGTCCGGTTGCGACGCGCGCGAGGAAGCCGTAGGTGAGCGGAATCAGGATCCACGCCTGATTGAAGATCAGTGCGGCGAGCGACATCACGACTACGCCGATGGCGACGGTACGCGCCGACGCGTCGTTGACGGGGTTGGGGAACGAGAAGAACTGCTTCATTCCATATATATTAGTGGAATTATCAGGAATTGGCCACTAGCCGGTGGTGGCCAAGTGATAGGTCGTAAAGACGCCGGTGGCGATGATGAGCACCCGCACCAGCTGGGGCGAGAGGTGCCTAATAAGTAGTGTCCCGAGCCATCCGCCCATGAGCGTGCCCACGAGCAACATGTAGACCGCATCCAGCGCCAGGTGGCCATGGATGATGAATACCGCCGCCGCGCACAAGTTGACGATCAGGGAGATCACGTTACGCAGGCCCTGGAGCTCGGCGAGTTCGAAGGGCAACGTCACCGCCATCACCGCGAGCAGCAAGATCCCCATACCAGCACCGAAATAGCCTCCGTAGACCGAGACCACAAAGATTCCGACGAAGAGCACCCAGCGCCTTGAGGGGTGGGTGTGCTCGATGTGCTCAAGTCGCTTGGTCACCTGGGGGGCGGCGGCGAATAACGCGGTCCCCGCGCCGATCAGCCAGGGCACGACCTCGCGAAAGGTGCTCGAGGAACCTACGAGCAAGAGGGTGCAGCCCGTGCCGGCGCCCATGACGCACGAGGGCACGAGTGAGACAATGAGCGGCCGGTGCGCACCGATCTGGTGACGAAAGCCCGAGATCCCGCCCACGTAACTCGGTAGCACGCCCACGGTGGTCGAGATATTGGCCTGTAGCGCGCTGATGCCCGTGGCGAGAAGCGTCGGAAACGTGATGAAGGTACCTCCGCCGGCGACGCCGTTCGCGATCCCCGCGCCGATGCCCGCCGCAAGATAAATGGCGAGGCGCGTCAGTAGGGGTAGTTGGGTGGCGAGCACTGTCCCCACTCTACGAAGGTGAAATCTGAGCAAAGTAGATTGGCAATGCCATGAATTTGCGAAGCAATCCTCTACCGTTGACGGTGTGTACCTTTTGAGCGGCGAACTCATCATCCCGAGAGACGCTCCGAATGACCTCATTCGAGCCGCCGGGGGCATCGTGCATCGCTTCGTGGCAAACGGACGCGTGGAGATCGCTTGCATCTACCGCGAAGCGCGTGGTGACTGGACCTTTCCCAAGGGCAAGCTGGACGAGGGCGAGACCTTCGAGCAGGCCGCGTTGCGCGAGGTCGCCGAAGAGACGGGCATGAACTGCCACGTGCTTCGTTTCGTCGGCACCACGAACTACACGCACCGCAAGGGCAAGCCCAAGATCGTGGCCTACTACTTGATGGGTGTGAACGACGGGGAGTTCGCGCCCAATGAGGAAGTCGACGAACTGGTGTGGCTGCCCATGGAGCAGGTGCGTTCGCACCTCACCTGGGACCGCGACCAGGAGCTTTTCGACCTCGTTGACCAGTTGCCCGAACTTCGAGCACACGCGAGCTAACGAACTCGCTCCAAGAAGAGTCTCGTGGCCTCGTGTTGGGGACTCGTGAAGATCTGTTCGGGTGTGCCCTTTTCGACCAGGACGCCCTTATCGAGGAAAGCCACCTGGTGGGACACGTCCTTGGCGAAGTTCATCTCGTGGGTCGCGATCAACATCGTCGTCCCGCTGGAGGCGAGGTCGCGAAGTAGGTCCAGCACTTCACCCACGAGCGTCGGGTCCAGGGCGCTCGTCACCTCGTCGAGCAGCAACAAGGACGGACGCATCGCGAGCGAGCGCACGATCGCGACCCGCTGCTGCTGTCCGCCCGAGAGCCGGTCGGGGAACTCGTCAGCCCGGTCACGCAGTCCGATGCGTTCGAGTAGCGCGAGAGCCTCTTCTCTCACCTCGGCGCGTTTTCGCTTCATCGCGTAGACCGGTCCCAACACGATGTTGTCGAGCACACTCAAGTGGGGAAAAAGGTTGAACGACTGGAAGACCAGCGCGATGTGGCGTCGCACGAGATTCGGATCGATCCGACGGTCCTCGAGCGACTGGCCGAACAACGTGATCGATCCGGCGTCGATCGTTTCGAGCATGTTCGCACAACGCAGCAGCGTCGACTTTCCAGAACCGGACGATCCAATCAGACAGACCACCTCGTGGCGGTGGAGCTGCAGCGAGATACCCGAAAGGACTTCGTTGTCGCCGAAGCGCTTGACGACGTCGTCGAGTTCGAGCACGACCTCGCTCACGAGCCGGCCAGTCGTCGAGCCCGGTCCCGTTCGATGAGGTGGTCGGTGAGCCTGGTCATGGGAATGGTGAGGGCGAGAAAGAACAAGGCCGCGGCGACGAGCCCGCTGCCATTAAAGAGCGTGGATGCGGATATCTGACCGGCGTTGGCGATCTCGATGACCCCGAGCACCGAGACGAGCGCCGTGTCCTTTTGCAGCGAGACGAAGTCGTTCAGCAGCGGCGGAATGACGGTGCGCACCGCTTGGGGAAGCACGACGTGGCGCATCGTCGACGTGGGTGAGAGGCCGAGCGAGCGTGCGGCGAGGAGTTGGCCGTTGGGCACCGAATTGATGCCCGCGCGCAACACCTCTGAGACGTAGGCGCTGTAGGTGAGCGTGAGGGCCACGACACCGTAGATCGAAGGGGACTGGTTCGAGATGAAGCCGAGTCGCAGCGCCGGGAGTCCGTCGCCGACCAGGTAGACGACAATGAGCAAGGGCACGCCTCGAAAGACGTCGGTGTAGACCGTGACGAGCATGCGCACGGGAAAGAGCACGGGGGTGTGACTGATGCGCACCCATGCGATCGTCAGACCGAAGATGAGCACGAGTGCCTCGCTCACGAGGAACATCCAGACATTGGTGAAGAGACTGCGGTCCAGGGCGCTGATTCCCTGGGACGCGTGACCGTCCCAGGCGACGCGCATGTCGTGAAAATTGAAGAAGTAGTAGCGAAAGACCGCTCCTCCGGGGGCCACGAACAAGATGAGCACGATGGCGCCCACGAGCAGGACCGTCGAGACCGAACTCGCGGCGAGACCGCGTCGCCCGACGAACAGGCGACTGCGACGGGAGCCGAAGAGATTGGGAGCGTCCGACGAAGAAGCGTCGGTGTCGAGCGACACGGATCCTAAGGCTTAATGGTGGGCACGCTGGTGTAGATCCCGAGCCACTTGTTCTCCAACGAGGCGATGGTGCCGTTGCTCGTCAAGGCCGCAAGACCCGCGTTGATGCACGCCGCCAAGGGGTTTCCCTTGGTGAAGAGCAGTCCGTAGTGTTCGCCGACGCTCGGGAACTGTCCCACCTGGGTGGCGACCAACTTCTTCTTCGAGTTGACGATCTGCGATGACGCCATGTACTGGCCGGTCGGGGTGTCGATGACGATGGCGTCGATTTGACCCAGCTGGAGGGCCTCGACGGCCTGGTCGAGCGTGGTGAAGACGCGCGCAGACTTAATGGGCTTGATGTAGTCATTGATGTAGGCGAGGCCCGTCGTGCCTATCTGGTCGCCGTAGAGGTAGGTCTTCAGTTGCGCGGGCGAGTGGTCCTTGACGATCTTGTCGGTCTTCAGTGCCACGATCGACTGGTTCACGTTGTAGTAACTCGTCGAGAACGTGACCACCTTGGCGCGCGCCGCGGTGTAAGAGATCTCGTTGATGTCGAAGTCGAAGTGCTTGGTGCCCGGCGTGTAACTCGAGTCGAAGGGCTCGTAGGCCCACTTCACGTGCGACTTGGAGATCCCGAGCACCGACGCGAGTGCGTAGACGAGTGCGGACTCGTAGCCCTGTCCGTTGGTCGGCTTGTTGTTCATGAACCAGGGCGAGTACACGGGGTTGTCGGTGGCCGCGGTCAGTGTGCCCTTGGTGTATTCCTCACTGGGCATGGTGGTCTTGCACGACGCTAGGGAGGGCGTCGTGCTGGCGCCACCAGCCGAAGCGTCGAGGGAGACCCCGCTCAGAATCGAAAGACCGATAACACCGGCGGCGAGGAGGCGGAGTGAACGCACGTGAATCCCTTCATTGTTGATGGCGAAGTAATTGTCTAGTGTAACGCTAGGAAATAGGAATTGCCGGGTGGCCGCGATGGCGGTTCGCTGCCCAAGAGTAGGATAAATCTGCTTGGAGAGGTGGGTGAGTTCGGTTTAAACCACATTCCTGCTAAGAATGCGGCCTGCGAAAGTGGGCCCGAGGGTTCAAATCCCTCCCTCTCCGCCATGAACACCGAGCGCAGTGCGCTCGGTGTTGGCGCGTGTAAGGGAGACGGTGGTGCGGTACTGGATCGAGACACTCGGGTGTCCGAAGAACCACGTGGACTCCGAGAAGCTCGCGGGTCTGCTCGAGACGCAAGGTTATGACCTTGCGGGTTCACCCGACGAAGCCGATCTGGTGGTCGCCAACACCTGCGCGTTCATCGAGGCCGCACGAGAGGAATCGATCGAGACCGTGCTGGCCTTGGCGGATCAAAAACAGCGTGGCGCGAGACTCGTGGTCACGGGCTGCATGGCCGAGCGTTACGGCGACGAACTCGCCCAAGCGCTTCCCGAGGTGGACCTGGTCGCGGGCTTCGGTGAGAGTCTGACCGCTCCTTCGACGCCGGTGTCGCTGCGCACACGCACGACGCCGGCGTTCGACCTGTTGAATCTGCCGCGCCCCAAGTCCGCCGCGCCCTGGGCGTACGTGAAGATCGCCGAGGGCTGCGACCGGCGTTGCGGCTTCTGTGCGATTCCGACCTTTCGTGGTGACCAGCGCTCTCGTTCGACCGAGGAGATCCTCGCCGAATCGCGCGCCCTCGTCGAGGGTGGCGTGAAGGAACTCGTCCTCATCGCCCAGGACCTCGCGAGTTGGGGTCACGACCGTCGTCGCGCCGGACGCGGCGAAGCGGTCGAGGTGCTCGACGAAGGGGGAACTCAACCGCTCATCGAACTCACCAAGGCGCTCAGTCGTGAGGTCGAGCGCGTGCGGCTCCTCTACCTGTACCCGTCGGGGCTGACCAGCGGGTTGATCGAGACGATCCTCGCGACCGGCGTACCGTACTTCGACCTTTCGCTGCAGCACGCCTCGCGTCCACTGTTGCGTGCGATGCGTCGTTGGGGCGACGCCGGACGGTTCCTCGAGCGCATCGAGGCGATCCGAACGAGTGAACCGGACGCGACGTTCCGCTCGTCGTTCATCCTGGGCTACCCGGGTGAGACCGAGGACGATCAGAGGTCGTTGCTCGATTTCATCGATGCCGCGCAACTCGACTGGGCTGGCTTCTTCACTTTCTCGAGCGAGGAGGGCACCTTGGCCCACGGTCTCGCAAACCAGGTGCCGCACGAATTGGCGCTCGAGCGCTTGCGAGAAGTTAGCGAACGCCAGGACGCCATCACCGCGCGTCGGCGCGACGCCCTGGTGGGCACCCGTCAGCGCCTGCTGATCGACCGCCCCGGGGTGGGACGCAGCGTGCGAGAGTGTCCCGAGATCGATGGCGTCGTGATCGTCGATTCGTCACTTAGCGTGGGAGAAATGGTGGAGTGCGACATCGTCGCGAGCCACGGGACCGACTTGGAGGGGGTGAGGGTATGAGCGTGAAGGAACGCACCTACGGCGAGAGCGCCCTATTGACCCCGGCCAATCTCATGACGGCCTTTCGACTACTCGTGTCACCGGTCTTCATCTACCTCATCATCTTCGACCGCATCTCGTGGTGGACCGCGGGAGTGGGCTTTCTCGCTGCGGCGTCGGACTACTTCGACGGCATCGTCGCGCGCCGTCACGGCACCACGACCTCAGGTGCGTTCCTCGACCCGCTCGCCGACAAGGTCATCGTGCTCGGGAGTCTTTACGCCTTGATCATCTGTCGACCCCACGGTCTGAAGAGCTTCATCATCCCGGCGGTCATCATCACCCTTCGTGAGATCTGGATGAGCTTCTACCGCGCCAAGGCCGCGCGAAAGGGCATCAGCATCCCCGCGAGCAAGCTCGCGAAATGGAAGACCTTCGTGCAGGACTGGGCCATCGCCTTTTGCGTGTTGCCCTTCACCGCGCACCACGCCTGGCTCGGCGTCGCCACCATCTGGTTGGCCGCCGTCATGACGATCTATACCGGCTGGCGTTACTACGTCGACGGCAAGAAGGTCCTCGCCAGTGCGAGTTGAGGTAGTCGCCGTCGGCACCGAGCTCTTGCTCGGCCAGATTCCCGATACGAATTCGCAGTGGATCGGCGAGCAACTCGCCGCGCACGGTATCGCGTCGTACTTTCATCAACACGTCGGTGACAACCACGAGCGCATCGTGCTGGCGTTCCGTACGGCCCTTGCGCGCAGTGACGCGGTCATCGTGTGTGGTGGACTCGGCCCCACCCAGGACGACATCACTCGAGCCGCGTTGGCCGAGGTGATGAACGTGCCCCTCGAGCGACGCGACGACATCGTCGAGACGATCCGTGCGATGTTCGGATCGCGTGGCCGCGAGATGCCCGACAACAACCTGCTCCAGGCCGACGTACCCGTCGGAGCGACGATCATCCCCCAAACGAGGGGCACGGCGCCGGGGCTCATCTGTCCGGTCGGATTGAAAGTCGTCTACGCGGTGCCGGGCGTGCCCTATGAGATGACCGACATGTTCGAACGTTCAATCCTGCCCGACCTCATGGCGCGCGAACTCGCCGGTGGGACGACGTCGGTGATCACGAGCCGGGTGCTGCGAACCTGGGGCGCCAGCGAGTCCGCCCTCGCCGAAGCGGTAGGTGAACGTTTCGAGGCCCTCGAAGATAGTGGGCGTGTCACGATCGCGTTCCTCGCCTCGGGCATCGAAGGCATCAAGGTGCGCATCACCGCGAGGGGCGACAATGATAAACACGCGGCGTCGCTGCTCGGCGACGAGGAGAACAAGGTCCGCACCCTGATCGAACTGAAGTTGGGTGACATCATCTTCGGAGTCGACGATCAGTCGATGGAAGACGTGGTGGCCAATCGGTTGATGGGTCGCAATCTCACGCTCAGTGTCGCCGAGTCGCTCACTGGCGGCCTTATTGCCAGTCGCTTGGTGAACGTGGCGGGAGCCTCGAAGTGGTTCCGTGGGGGTGTCGTCAGTTACGCCTCGGACGTGAAGTACCACCTGCTCGGCGTGCCCGAAGGTCCCGTCGTCAGTGCCAGCGCCGCTCGGGCCATGGCCGAGGGCGTTCGAAGGGTGCTTGGCGCCGACGTCGGACTCGCCGTGACCGGCGTCGCCGGGCCCGAAGAACAGGACGGTCAGCGGGCGGGCACCGTGTTCGTTGGCTTGGCGGTGGGCGACGAAATCACCGACGTCGCCCTGCGACTTCCCGGGGACCGACCGAGGATCCGGGCCTACAGCGCGATCAGTGCGCTCGACGCTCTTCGAAGGGCCCTGGACCGCACGGGTGACACGACGAATCTCCCGTAGTCTCGGTGGCGAACCAAGGGGGGCGCCATGACACTGCTGAATGTTCGAGTTGACCCGTCGGAGTTCGGCTTCGATTCACGTCGGTTGGAGCGGATCCAGACCCACTTCGACACCTACGTTGCGGATCGACGACTGGCTGGTTGGCTCGCGACGGTGTCACGCGCGGGCGAACTGGTCTGGAGCGGGAAAGCCGGTCATCAGGATCGCGAAAGAGGCGTCGAGGTGCGTGACGACACGATTTGGCGCATCTATTCGATGACCAAGCCTCTCACGAGCGTCGCCGTGATGATGCTCTACGAAGAGGGACTCTTCGACCTCAATGACGACGTCGGCCAATGGATCGATGCCCTGAAAAATCCCCGGGTCTACTCGTCGGGCCCCGCCAGCAGTCCCGTCACCGTGGCCGCCACCGGGCCGGTACGCGTGCATCACCTTCTTACGCACATGAGTGGTCTCACCTACGGCTTCAATTATCTGCACCCGGTGGATGCGATCTATCGAGGTCTCGGTTATGACTTCGGCTATCCAAAAGGCGCCGACCTCGAGCAGGCGGTGAGCGACTGGTGCAGCGCACCCTTGTTGTTCCAGCCCGGTAGTCGCTGGAATTATTCGGTCGCCACCGACGTGCTCGGACGTCTGATCGAGATCTGGTCGGGTCAACCTCTCGACGTCTTTCTTCGCGAGCGACTGATTGGCCCGCTAGGGATGCACGACACCGAGTGGTGGTGTCCTCCCGAGAAGCAGGACCGACTCGCGATGCTCTACGTGCCGGTCAACGGTGATTCCTTGCCCTACGAGGAATGGGCGAAGGGCGCCACCCATCCACCGCAGTTGCTTGGCGGCGGAGGCGGGTTGCTTTCGACCGCGCACGACTACAACCGGTTCATGACCATGTTGTTGGGCGGCGGTGAACTCGACGGGGTTCGCTACCTTTCGAGTCGCACCCTTGAGTTGATGATGTTGAACCACCTACCCGGCGACGCCGATCTCGAAGAGTTCGCGACGGACTCGTTCTCTGAGATCGACTTCGCGGGCATCGGGTTTGGTCTGGGGTTCTCAGTAAAGCTCGATCAGGCCAAGAACAAGAGTCTCGCGAGTGAAGGCACCATCAGCTGGGGTGGTGCGGCGTCAACGGTCTTCTGGGTTGATCCGGTCGAAGACTTGACCGTGAGCTTCTTCACCCAGTTGCTCCCGAGTTCCACGTACCCGATTCGCCGTGACCTCCAGCAAGTGGTGTACCAGGCACTTGTCGATTAGCCGCGTCGTAGGGAACATCGTGACATCTCGACCTTCGTCAGCTCGACTGGCAGCGCTGACGTGAGTTTCAACGTCCTCGCCATCGATCAGGGCACGTCGTCCACGAAGGCACTCGTCGTGAGTGAGAACGGCGACGTCCTCTCCGAGGCGGAGGTAGCCGTGCGTCCCACACCCGTGGGTAACGGTGGCGTGGAACAGGACCCCGATGAATTGCTCTCTTCGATTATCGAAGCGGGCCGGGCGGCGTTGGCCGGCGCGGCGTCGCCCGTGCACGCCGTGGGCGTCGCGAACCAGGGAGAGACCGCGGTGGCCTGGCGTTCGCACGGCGAGGCGGTCCATCGCGCGATCTCCTGGCAAGATCGTCGCGCTTCGGTGGTGACCGATCGACTTCGTGATTCGGCGGCGCGTCTGCACTCGATCACGGGCCTGCCACTCGACCCGTACTTCACCGCGCCCAAGTTGGCGTGGCTCGCCGAGCGAGTGGGCACGGACGTTCGAGTCACCGGCATCGACGCCTGGCTCAATCTCCGTCTCACCGGGCGCTGCGTCACCGACGTCAGTACCGCCTCGCGCTCGCTGTTGCTCGATCTGGATACGCGCAGATGGTCCGACGAGGCGGTAGAGATCTTCGGACTCGAAGGTGCGTGCCTGCCCGAGGTGGTGGACTGTGCGGGCGAACTCGGCGAGACCTCGGCGTTCGGGCCGGCACTGCCGGTGACCGGTCTCGCGGTCGACCAGCAGGCCGCCCTCGTGGGCGAGCGCTGTCTTGACGCAGGCGAGGCCAAGTGCACCTATGGTACGGGAGCGTTCCTGCTCGTCACCACCGGTGCGGCGCCTCGGCGATCGAACAACGGACTCTCGGCGTCGGTTGCCTGGCAGTACGGCGACGAGCACGCGTACTGTCTGGACGGTCAGGTCTACACCGCTGGCAGCGCGGTCGACTGGTTGCGCACGATGGGCCTGATTGAACACGCCGCCGACCTCGACGCCGCTGCTTCCCAGGCCCGCGGCGATTCGAGTGTGGTGTGCGTACCGTCCTTCGTCGGGCTCGGCGCGCCCTACTGGCAACCCCAAGCGAGAGCGCACCTCGAGGGTCTGGGTCTGGACACGGGATCCGCCGAAATCGTGCGGGCGGTCCTCGAGGGCATCGCGGCCCAGGTGGCGGTGCTCGTGCGCGCAGCGCAGGCCGACCTCGGCGAGCCACTCGTGTCGTTGCGCGTCGATGGCGGGCTCACGAGGTCGTCGGTCCTCATGCAGACCCAAGCCGACCTACTCCAGATACCCGTCGAGTTGTATCCGTCGCCGCACGCAACCGCGTTGGGCGTGGCCGCCCTCGCACGCCTGGGCGCGGGGGCCGCGACGACTCTCGACCAGGGACTGGCGGCGCTCGGTCGTCGTTACGAACCCTCGATCTCGTCCGATGACGCCGCGCGTCGGCTCGAGCGATTCGATCGTGCGGCCCGGCGCGTCGTCGACGCGTTGAGCACCGAGGGCCCATGACCAACGACGCCCCCGACACCGTCTACGACGTCGCGGTGATCGGCGCGGGCGTCGTGGGTTGCGCCCTCGCGCGCGAGCTCGCGCGTTACGAGGTATCGGTCGTGGTGCTCGAGCGTTCGAGCGACGTCGGCAACGGAACGTCCAAGGCGAACACGGCGATCCTGCACACCGGCTTTGACTGCGTGCCGGGTTCGCTCGAATCCACGCTGGTGTCGAGGGGCTACCACCTCCTGGGCGCCTACGCCGAGGCGGCCGGGATCGCCGTGGAACGCACCGGTGGCCTGCTGGTCGCCTGGGATGACGAGCAGCACGCGACGCTTGCGTCACTCCAGGAGAAGGCCGTGAAGAACGGCTACGGCGCGACGCGGATACTCAGTGCCGCTGAGGTTCGCGACCGCGAGCCGAACCTGGGCGAGGGCGTGCGCGCCGGCCTCGAGGTGCCCGGTGAGTCCATCATCTGTCCCTGGTCCACCGTGCTCGCCTACGCCCTCGAAGCGGCGACGGCGGGCGTGTCGTTCCTGTTCGACACGCTGGTGAGCAGCGTCACGCGCCTCGAGGGCGTTCACGTGCTCGCCACCACTCGGGGCGAGGTGCGAAGTCGCTGGCTCATCAACGCGGCCGGTCTCTTCTCGAGTGACGTGGACGGACTGTGCAATCACGACGACTTCAAGGTGACCCCTCGTCGAGGCGAGCTGGTCGTCTTTGACAAACTCGCTCGAAATCTCATCACGTCGATCATCCTGCCGGTGCCGACCCAGCGCACCAAGGGCGTCCTCGTCGCGCCGACGGTTTACGGCAACGTGCTGCTCGGCCCGACCGCGGACGACGTCGAGGATCCCTTCGCCACGGCGACGACCGAAGAGGGGATCGCAAGGTTGTTCGAGGCGGGCGCGAAGATAGTTCCGAAACTGGTCGGCGAGGAGGTGACCGCGATGTACGCGGGTCTTCGCGCCGCCACGCAGTTCCAGGACTACCAGATCCGGGCTCACGAGGGCGAGGCGTACGTGTGCGTCGGCGGGATCCGCTCCACCGGACTCACGGCGTCGATGGCGATCGCCGACTACGTCGCGGGTCTCTTGCGTACCGAGGGTCTCGAATTGAAGGAGCGCTTCGCGACGCCCGCGACGCCCAACATGGCGCCACTCGGTGAGCAACAACGTCGTCGCTACCTCGACGCGGAGGCGATTGAACGCGACCCCGAGTACGGCCAGATCGTGTGCCACTGCGAGCGCGTAACTCGCGGCGAGGTCCGCGACGCGACCACGGGGGTGCTCGGCGCGAGAGACCTCGGTGCCCTGCGACGGCGCACGAGGGCCCTGAATGGTCGCTGTCAAGGGTTCTACTGCGGCGCCGAGGTGGTGGCCCTGCTGAGCCAATTGAGCGGCCGTTCGCCGGCCGCTCTCACGGGACTTGGCTCATGACCAGGGACGACAAGATTGATTGTGACGTCCTGGTCGTTGGGGCCGGGCCGGCCGGACTCAGTGCGGCGATCGAATTGCGCGCTCGAGGGGTTCAGCGCGTAGTCGTCGTTGAGCGAGAAGCACAGGCTGGCGGGGTCCCTCGACACTGCCACCACACGGGCTTTGGCCTGCGTGACCTGCACCGGTCTCTGGCGGGCCCGCGCTACGCCGACGAGTTGTGTCGCCGTGCGACTGCTTCAGGCGTGCGGATCCTCACGGGCACCACCATCACGTCGCTCGAGAACAACGGCGACGCACGGGCCACCAACGCCTCGGGCCTTCACGTCATCACCTCGCGCGCCGTGCTGCTCGCGAGCGGTGCTCGCGAGCGACCGCGTAGCGCCCGCCTCGTGGCGGGTGACCGACCGCCGGGTGTGTTCACCACGGGTCAGCTTCAACAGTGGGTCAACGTGAAGAACCTTCCCGTAGGTTCACGCGCGCTGGTGATCGGCGCAGAGCACGTGTCGTTTTCGGCGATGTTGACCCTTCGACACGCCCACGTGAGGACGGTCGCTCTGGTCACCGACCTCGAGAACCAACAGAGTGTCGCATCATATGCCTTCGCCGCACGAATGCTTTTCGGCGTACCGGTGTGGACGAGAACACGCGTAATCGCGATCAACGGTCACGAGCGTGTGCGCGAGGTCGTTCTCGAAGACGTGGCGACACGTAAACGCCGTGTTGAAGCTGTTGACGTCGTCGTGTTCAGCGGCGACTGGATTCCCGACAATGAACTGGCGCGCCGAGTGGGCGTCGAGATCGATCCGGGCACGCTGGGTCCAGCGAGCGACGTCGGAGGTCGCACGAGCGTTGCTTCGATCTACGCGGCGGGCAACCTGGTGCACCCTGTCGAGACCGCGGACGTCGCGGCGCTTCGTGCGCGTGAAGTCGCACGAGTACTCGCCGAAGACTTGAAGAGAGGTCCATCGTCGTCCTTGTTCGAGCAGATCGCCTTGAGGGTCGAGGCGCCGCTCTTGTGGGTGTGGCCGAATCGTGTCGAACGGGCGGCACCCGTAAGCCGACTCGCGTTGCGTGCGAAGGCCTTCAGCGAGTCGCGCTTGCTCGTCGCTCGCCAGGCAGGAGAAGAGATCGCTCGCGAGCGCGTTGGCAAGGTCGTACCGAACCGGGCACTCAGCGTCGAAGGGGCGTTCCTCGCCGCGGCGGATCTCGGGCGAGGACCGGTGACCTTGTCGCTGCGTGCGTAGTTTTCACCCATCTGACCAGTAGATTTGAAGGTGAAGGCTGTTCGTGAGGTGGGTCGGTGTGCGTCGGCGAACGATTTGCGCGGTTCGCCAAATCCTCTTTACGAACATATGTTCGTAGTATCGTGAAGCCAGGTGGAGACCGACCGATGTCACTAGGGGTAATTAACTTCCCGCTATGACAAAGAACAAGGAGACAGCAATGGCAACCGATGACCGCGCTAAGGCCCTCGACGCAGCCCTCGGCCAGATCGAGAAGCAGTTCGGCAAGGGATCGATCATGCGCATGGGCGAGAACATGCACATGAATATCGAGTCCATTCCCACTGGTGCCTTGGCTCTGGACATGGCGCTCGGTATTGGCGGGCTGCCCCGCGGCCGCATCGTCGAGCTGTACGGTCCCGAGTCCTCGGGTAAGTCGACCCTCGCCATGCACGTGGTCGCCGAGGCGCAGCGCAACGGCGGGGTGTGCGCGTACATCGACGCCGAGCACGAGATGGACCCGGTCTACGCGCGCGCCATTGGTGTGAACGTGGACGACCTGCTCATCAGTCAGCCCGACACCGGCGAGCAAGCCCTTGAGATATGTGACATGTTGATCCGCTCGGGTGCGCTTGACGTCATCGTCATCGACTCGGTGGCGGCGTTGACGCCGCGCGCGGAGATCGAAGGCGACATGGGTGACTCGCACGTCGGCCTCCAGGCTCGTCTCATGAGCCAGGCCCTTCGCAAGTTGACCGGTGGACTTTCCAAGTCGAACACCGTTGCGCTCTTCATTAACCAGTTGCGCGAAAAGATAGGTGTCATGTACGGGTGCTTTCAGTACGACGCGCGCGTGGTCTTGGCTGACGGAACGACCGAGAAGATCGGCAAGATCGTGAATCAGAAGTTGCCGGTCGAAGTCCTTTCCTATGACGCGAAGACAGGCGCCATGGTGCCCAAACGAGTGGTGAATTGGTTCGACAATGGCCGTACTGAAGAGTTTCTCCAGATCACGGTCGCCAAGCCAGAGAAGAACGGTCGTGCCCAACTCGCGTGCACGTCGAATCACCTCATCCGCACACCGGGCGGCTGGACCGAAGCCGGGAAGTTGAAGGTGGGTGATCGGGTCCTCGAGGCGCTACCGCACTACTTGTCGGATTTCCAGATGACGGCCCTGCGGGGCACGCTGATGGGTGACGGCGCGCTGTCGCCCACCCGCAGCGGTCATGGCGCGCGTTTCCGCTACACGCACTGCGCCGCTCAGACCGAGTACGCCGACTGGAAAGCCTCGCTCTTCTCGAACGTCTCGTCGAGTCGAAATGTGCGTCCCGACGGCGTCGTTACCTATGATTTCAAGCCGTTACCGGAGCTCGCGGACATGCGTCAGAGTGTCTACGTAGACGGCAAGAAGGTCCTAGACGACGACTACCTGAAGTCCCTCTCGCCGTTGTCGTTGGCGCTCTGGTACATGGATGACGCGAACTTTTCGGTCGGGTCCAAGGGTGTGCAGGTGTGTACTGAGGGTCTTACTGGACGCGTGAGCATCTGCGTCGAGGCCATGGAAGAGCAGACCCGCGAACGGCTCGTCTCCTACCTGGCTGACACCTGGGGAATTCGCGCTGACCTTAAGTCGAAGGGCACGAGAGAACAAGCGGTGCTGGTCTTCACGAACGCCGAATCAGCGAAGCTGCAGGCACTGATCGCTCCTTACGTCCACCCGAGCATGGAGTACAAGCTTCTGCCTCGTTTTCGCGGACGCTTCAACGTCGAACCAGAGTTCGGGCCCATGAGCTACCAACTCATGGCGATGCCCGTGACCGACGTGCGAGTGAAGCCGCAGACGCGCTCAATGCACCGCTTCGACATCGAGGTCGAGGACAGCCATAACTATTTGGTCGACGGCGTGGTCGTGCACAACTCACCTGAAGTGACCCCCGGCGGTCGTGCGCTGAAGTTCTACTCGTCAGTGCGACTCGACATTCGTCGCATCGAGTCGATCAAGGACGGCACCGAGGTGGTGGGCAACCGTACGCGCGTGAAGGTCGTGAAGAACAAGTGTGCCGCACCCTTTAAGCAAGCCGAGTTCGACATCATGTACGGCCAAGGCATCAGCCGTGAAGGTTCGGTACTCGACGTCGCCGTCGAGCTCGGCTTCGTGAAGAAGGCGGGTGCCTGGTTCACCTACGAAGGTGAGCAGATGGGTCAGGGCCGCGAGAACGTGAAGGGTTTCCTTCGCGAGAACCCCCAGACCATGGCTGAGATCGACGGGCGGGTGCGCGAGCACCTTGCGAACTCGCTCGCTCCAGACGTCGTTGGCGTGAGCGGGGACGAATCTGGTATCGATATCGACACGCCCATCACCTTGGACTGAACGGAGTTCTTGGTGCGCGAGCGCCAAAAGAGAATCCGTTCAAAGAACCTGCGAGTACGGTGGAGCGAATGTCGAGCAACGAATCATTGCGCCTGCCCCCGAAACTTCAACGAGGTGACCAGGTGGCGATTCTCTCTCCGTCGTGGGCTGGTGCGGGCGTGTTCCCTGCAGTTCACGAACGCGGTCTTCGCGTCGTGCGTGAGGAACTGGGACTTGTGCCGGTGGAGTTCCCCACGACCCGACAGGTCGGGGCGAGTCCTCGAGAGCGCGCCCGTGACATCAGCGCCGCGTTCGCTGATCCCGAAATCAAGGCTTTGATGGCGGTGATCGGTGGGTCTGATCAGATCACGGTTCTGCCGCACCTGGACTTTGAAGTCATCGCCGACAATCCCAAGGCGTTCTTTGGTTACTCGGACAACACCAACCTCTTGAATTATCTGTGGCGCGCGGGCATCGCGAGCTACCACGGTGGCTCGACTTTGGTGCACTTGGCTCGTCCCGGAGGCGTTCATTCGGTCTTTCTTGCGTCTTTGCGCCACGCGCTCTTCGATCACGAGAGTGTGGAGATCCTCCCGCTCGAATCGTTCACTGATTTGCAGCCGGACTGGTCGGACGTATCGACGTTGACGAGCGAACTTGACACGACCAGGGAGCCGGGTTGGCAATGGTACAACGCCGAGCGCGTCGTCACCGGTCCGACGTGGGGAGGCAACCTCGAGATCCTCCAGTGGAACCTCGCAGCGAATCACTGGATCGACGACAACGATTCTTATCGCGATTGCGTGTTGTTGCTGGAGACGTCCGAGGAGATGCCCTCAGCTGAGGAAGTGTTTCGGATGCTGCGCAACATGGGTGAGCGCGGCCTTCTCGAGCAATTTCCGGCCGTGATGTTCGCGAAGCCGAAGGCGTGGCATCCGCAAAGGCAGTTGGCTGACACTGAGCGGGCGAAGTTTCGACTCGACCAGGAGGAGGCCGCGATGCAAGCCTTCAGCGCCTATCGACCCGACGTCATGGTGGTCTTCGGACCGGACTTTGGTCACACCGATCCCCAGTACGTGTTGCCGTACGGAGGGATGATGACCATTGACGGTCCGTCAAGGCGAATCATCGCCCATTACTAACGACGCACGCGCGAGCGATTAGACCCGTATCTCGTGGTCCTTGGGATCAAAGTGCCGGGTCTCGTGGCGGAACTTGAACGTGAAATCGGGCCAGATGGTGGTGTTCTTTCCCTCGTCGTTCAGATACCAGCTCGAGCAGCCGGTTCCCCAGACGGTGCTGGGGAGTTTTTCCTGAAGTCCTTGGGTCCACTTACGTGCGGCGTCGATCGTCGGTTCGACCCGAGCGTCGCGCTTGAGAGCGACCTCGATGGCCTTGACGATGTAGTTGAGTTGGCTTTCGTGCATAAAGATGATCGACGAGTGGCCGAGGGCGGTATTGGGGCCGCCGAGCATGAAGAGGTTAGGAAAGTCGGGAAACATGGTGCCCTTGTAGTTGGCCATGTCGCCACGGAACGCCTGGGCGAGCTTCTCTCCCTTGGCACCGTGGACCTTCTCGCCAATGGGATTGTCCGTGACGTAAAAGCCGGTCGCGGCGATCAGCACATCGAATTCATGTAGACCGCCATCGGTGGTTCGAATTCCCTGTGGTTCGATACGTGCGATTGGCTCGGTGACGAGTGCGACGTTCTCGCGCGAGAAGGCCGGGTAGTAGTCATTGCTGATCAGCACTCGCTTACAACCGAGTCGGTAGTGGGGCGTCATGCGTTCGCGCAACTCGGGGTCGGGGACCTGGTGTTCGAGGTGTTCACGAGCCATGGTCTCGCCTTTGGACATTCGCGAGGGATCCTTCACGAAACCGAGCACCATCAACTCGCGCCGCCAGTAGCCAAAGGAGCGGACCATTTTCTGTGCGAGAGGCACGACGGAGAACATCTTCATCGTGCGTTCGCGGACCTGGTGACCGAGGTGCGGAAGAATCCACGACGGTGTGCGCTGGAAGACTTCCAGTTGGCCAACCACCGGTGCAATCTGGGGCACGGTTTGGATCGCGCTGGCACCCGTGCCGATGACGCCCACGCGCTTGCCGGCGAGAGTCACATTCTCGTTCCACTTCGCGGTGTGCATGATCGGTCCAGCGAAGGTTTCGATTCCCTCGATGACGGGTAGTCGCGGTTCGGCGAGTCCCCCCGCGGCGAGCACGACGTTTCGCGCTTGGAAGACACCCTGACTCGTCGTCAGGTTCCAGAGTTTGGACGCTGGATCAAAGGAGATGTCCGTGACGTCGTGGTTGAACTTGATGAGTTCACGAAGGTGGTGCTTGGTGGCGACGTTCTGGAGGTACTCCCATATCTCGGGCTGGTAACTGTAGGTGTTCGACCACCGAGGGTTCGGCTCGAAGGAAAAGGAGTAGAGGTCGCTCGCCACGTCGCAGCGACATCCAGGGTAGGTGTTGTCGCGCCACGTGCCGCCCAGGTCGTCCGCCCGTTCGAACAGCGCGAAGTTGCCAATCCCGGCATCCTTCAGCCGGATAGCCGTGCCGAGGCCGCCGAAGCCTGAACCGATGACCGCCACGTTGAGAATCACACCCTGACCATACACAGTCTGTCAAGCCTCAAACCAAGGCGCACGGTAGCGTGACACGGGTGAGTGTTCGCCTACGGTTCCGTCGACTCCTGGGATCGTGGATTCGACGCGTTCGGACCTACGCGAATGAGATCGCTACGGTGGGGCCCGCCGACGACTACGCGAAGCGTTTCTTCCACTTCGGTGACCGGGCGGCGCTGATGTCGCCCCAAGGGGTGATCTACAACGAGCGGTACCTGTCGATCGGTGACGAGACGCTGATCGGCCCCAACGTCTGTCTGACGGCGGGCATAAACGGGGATCAGGAGATGCTGTCCTCGCCGGTGGTGAGCATCGGTAGACGCTGCATCATCGGTCGCGGTTCGCACATCATCGGACACTGGTCGATCCAGCTCGGTGACGAGATTCAAACGGGGCCCTACGTCTACATCACCGACCAGAACCACTCTTACGACGACCCCGACGAGCCGGTGGGTTGGCAGACGCCCACTGAGCGGGCCGTCAGCATCGGCTCGGGTAGTTGGCTCGGTGCCAACGCCGTCATCCTCCCTGGCACGACGTTAGGTAGGAACACCGTCGTCGCCGCGGGCGCGGTGGTGCGCGGCACGTTCCCCGACCACGTCGTGCTCGGCGGGGTACCCGCCAAGGTGCTTCGTCACTACAGCGAAGCCGGAGGGTGGCAGACGGGCCCGGCCAGTTGAACTCGCTCTTCGGTGTCGACCTTTCGCCGTTGCGCGGATCCAAACAGTATCGACGGCTCTACGTCGCGGGACTCTTCTCGATGCTCGGGGGCCAGGCGACGTACGTGGCGACGGCATTCCAACTCCGCCAGCTCACGCACTCGACGCTCGAAGTCGGTGCACTCGGCCTCGTTGAGCTGGTGCCATTACTCTTCTTCGGGCTCTACGGCGGGGTGATCGCGGACCGGTGGGACCGACGGCGCGTCATCATCGCCAGCGAGGCGATACTGATGGTGGCGACGTCGTTGTTGGTGGTGAACGCGTTCGTCCGTCACCCCCAGGTATGGGCGATCTTCGTGCTTGACGCCTTCATCATCGCGGCGGGCAGCATCCAGACGCCGAGCGTCTCAGCGATGAACCAGATCTTGGTGCACCATGATCAACAACGAGCGGCGTCACAGTTGAACGTGCTGCGCGGTACGTCGATGTCGATCATCGGACCCGCACTCGGGGGATTGCTGTCGGTGTTGGTCGGACCGGGTTGGGCCTACTTCTTGAACGTCGTGACGTTCGTGTTTTCCATTGGCCTGTTCGTGACTCTCGAGCCCATTCGCTCGACCGCTGATCGTAGTGAGAGTCAGACCGCGCTGATGCGCGAGGGCGTCCGTTACGCCCGTACGCGACCCGACGTCGTCGGGACCTATCTCGTGGACCTGCTCGCGATGACCATGGCCTACCCGGTGGTGATGCTGCCCTTCGTGGCGGCGCACTTTCACGAGACGTACGCGCTGTCCCTGCTCTACTGCGCCTTGCCGGGAGGTGCGTTGCTCGCGACGCTCACCTTGGGCTGGACCCATCGCGTGCACCGACTCGGTCGGGGGCTCGTCTTCGCCGCGGCCGGGTGGGGGATCGGCATCGCGGTCTTCGGTTACGCCTCGACACTGTGGCTCGTCTTTCTCGGCCTGGCGGCTGCCGGGGGCGCCGACGCCTACAGTGCGACCTTTCGCCAGACCATCTGGAACCAGTCCATCCCGCCGTCGATTCGTGGTCGCATGGGTGGTCTCGAGATGATTTCCTACGCGCTCGGTCCCATGGCCGGGCAATTCCGAGCGGGGGCCATGGCGGCCTGGACGACGTTGCGCTTCTCGCTCACGTTCGGGGGCGTCGCCTGCACTGGTTCTATTGCCATGGTGGCGGCGGCCCTGCCCTCGCTGTGGCGCTTCGATTCGCGCAGCGATCCGCACGTGGCCGAGGTTCGAGAACTTCGTCGGCGCGAGGCTCCACCTTCGTAGGTGCCCGACGAGGTGAGATCCGGGTTTGCTCTGGCCTGGACGTTGTAGCCCAGCCTCTACGCTTCTAGAGTGCCGTCGTCCACTTATCTCGTGACCGTGAGCGGCCCCGACCGAGTGGGCGTGGGGGCCGAACTCTTCGCCGCCCTTTCCTTACTCGACCAACTGGGCGCCACGTTGACTGACGTCGCCCAGATCACGATCCGCGGGGCGCTCGTCTTGTGCGCCGAGGTCGCCGTCGACGATGGCGTCACGATCGAGACGATCCGCCACGCGCTGGATGAGCGCGACATCGTGCGCGCGGGTATCAGCGCGAACGTGGAACGGGTCACGCCGAGCGACGTGGTGCACGGGGGCCGGTTGCTGGTGACGCTGCTCGCTCCTTCGATAAGCGCCAGGCAGTTGGACACCATCTTCGCAACCTTCGCCCGACACGACTCTACGTGCGAACGGATCGTGCACCTCGCGAACTACCCCGTTGACTGTTATGAGCTCGTCGTGCGCGGAAACAACCACGCTGGGTTGCGCGAGGACCTCGCCTCGGTCGCCAAGCGGGTTGGCCTCGATCTGGCGGTTCAACGCGCGGGATTGCACCGACGAGCGAAGCACTTGGTCGTGATGGACGCAGATTCGACGTTGCTCCAAGATGAGGTCATCGACCTGCTCGCCGACGCGTGCGGGTGCGCGAAGGAAGTGTCGGCGATCACCGAAGCGGCCATGGCCGGTGAAATCGACTTCGCTGAGTCTCTGCGTCGACGCGTGGCCTTGCTGGCCGGACTGCCAGAATCGGTACTCGACGACGTACGAGCTAAATTGCGTCTCGCGCCAGGCGCGCGCACGTTGCTTCGAACGTTGCTGCGACTCGGATACGTTCCCGCAGTCGTGTCGGGTGGGTTTGTCGAGGTTCTGGCGCCGCTGATGGCTGAGTTACACGTCGACTATCTCGAGGCGAATCGACTGGAGATCAAAGACGGCGTCATCACCGGTCGTCTGGCGGCACCTATTGTGGACCGGGCCGGCAAGGCGCGGGCTCTCGAACGATTCGCGCGCGAGGTGGGCGTGCCGCTCGAACAGACCGTCGCGGTGGGCGATGGCGCCAACGACATCGACATGATTTCGGTCGCGGGGCTGGGAATTGCCTTCAACGCCAAGCCTTTGGTTCAAGAGCACGCCGACGCGGCTCTCTCGGTGCCCTATCTCGACGCGGTCCTGTATTTCCTTGGCATCAGCCGCGAGGAGATCGACACCGATTAACGAATGGGACGGGCGTCCCATTTTGGCGAGTCGTTGAATCGGGTCCCGCAAAAATGTGCCCTACTTCTTAACTAAGCACTTACTATCTCTTGATTACTGAGTAGTAAGGTCTCGCTAACACGAAGGAGGGGTCGTGAAGGTATCGATCGACGCAGAGATTTGCCAGGGACAGGGTCGATGTTTTTCCATCGCGCCAGAGGTCTTTAGTTTTGATGACCTTGGTAACGGCGTGGTGATCGGTGACGGCACGCTGACTAAGCAAACCCTTGACTTGGCGCGACTCGCGCAGTCCAACTGTCCCGAGCACGCCATCTTCATTGAGGAGTAGTCATGACAATCAAACCACCCGTTGAAGATTTCGCGACCGACTGGGACCACACTGATCCGCAGTGGGTCGCCAACCCGTACCCGATCTGGGATGACCTTCGCGAACGCTGCCCGGTTGCGCACACTGAGCGCTTCGGTGGCGGCTGGTTCCCTTCGACCCACGAGGGCGTGACGACCGTCGCCAAGGACACCGAGAACTTCACGAGCCGAACCGTCGTCGTCGGCAATGGTCGACCCGGTGAGGAGGCGCTACCGGCACCAATCGGTGTCGCGCCCCCTATCACGTCGGATCCACCGTTTCACGCGATCGCACGGCGAATCATGTTGCCGGCCCTCGCGCCCGGACCGGTGAACGCCCTTGAGCCGCAGGTGCGCGCGCTGTGCCAGCGCCTGCTCGACGACATGGGCAACCACGAGGTCGTGAATGCCGGCAAGGAGTACGCCCAGTTCATCCCTCCCGCGGTGATCAAACAGTTGCTCGGCTTCCCTCCCGGTGACGAGGACCTGTTCCGTGAGTTCGTCCACATCATCCTCGAAGGCGTTGACCACAGCGAAGAAGAGCGACTCGAGGAGTTCGCGCCCATCGAGGAGTACTTCGTCAAGCAAATCGAAGACCACCGGGAGAACCCGCGCGATGACTTCACGAACTACCTGTTGAACGTCGAGGTCGAAGGGCAGAAGCTCGCCGACGAGCACATCTTTGGCACGATGGTCCTCACGCTGGTCGCCGGCATCGACACCACGTGGTCCGCAATCGGCGCATCGATGTGGCACCTGGCGACTCACCCCGCGGACCTCGAGCGCCTCGTGAACGAGCCCGACCTCATGCCCGTGGCGATCGAGGAGTTCCTGCGGTTCTACGCTCCGGTGACGATGGCTCGACTGGTCAAGCACGACATGGAGTACTTAGGCTGTCCGATGAAAGAGGACGACTGGCTGCTGCTGGGATTTCCCGCGGCGAACCGTGACCCGGCGGTCTTCAAGGACGCCGATCAGTTCATCATCGACCGCGCCGAAAACCGACACGTCGCCTTCGGGTTGGGCATTCACCGCTGCGCCGGGTCGAACCTCGCGCGCATGGAGCTTCGCGTCGCGCTCGAGGAGTTCATCAAGCGCTACCCGCGTTTCGAGCTCGCGGACCCCAACGAGGTGACGTGGGCCAAGGGGCAGGTCCGCGGTCCGCGGAACCTGCCGGTGCGCATACTCGCGTAATGACGCCGACGTCGGCGAGTCAGGCTAGGGGGAGAGATGGCTGATCGAGAACCGGTCCTCGACTTTGCGACCGACTGGGATCACACTGACCCCCAGTGGGTGAATGACCCGTACCCGATCTGGGACGACCTGCGAGAGCGCTGCCCGGTCGCGCACACCGATCGTTACGGTGGCGGTTGGTTCCCGACCACCCACGATGGCGTCTCGAGAATCGCCAACGACACCGAACACTTCACGAGCCGTATGGTCGTGGTGACCAAGAACAAGTTTCCACCCGGCGCGCCGCCGGCTCCCATGGGAGGGGCACCGCCGATCACGTCGGACCCACCCTTTCACGCCATTGCTCGCCGCCTTCTGTTACCCGCCTTCGCGCCGGGACCAATCAACGCACTCGAGCCCCAGATCCGAGCCCTGTGCGCCAAGCACCTCGATGGTCTGGCCGGACGCGACACGATCGACGCCGGTCACGAGTACGCCCAATTCATCCCACCGGGCGTGATCGCGCGAATGCTCGGCTTCCCGCCCGAGGACGAGGATCAGTTCCGCGACTTCGTGCACGTGGTTCTCGACCTCATCGACCTCGAGCCCGAGGTCCGGGGCCCGCTCTTTGAGCCCATCAACGAGTACTTCACCAAGCAGATCGAAGACCACCTCGTGAACCCGCGTGACGACCTCACGACTTACTTGCTGAACGTCGAAGTAAACGGGGCCAAACTCGCTCCCGAACACGTGCGTGGCTCGATGGTCCTCATCCTCGTCGCGGGCATTGACACGACTTGGTCGGCAATCGGTTCGTCCATCTGGCACCTGGCGACCCACCCCGAGGACCTCGAGCGACTGGTGAACGAGCCTGACCTCATGCCGGTAGCGGTCGAGGAGTTCTTACGCTTCTACGCGCCAGTCACGATGGCGCGCCTGGTGAAAGAGGACTACGAATTTCAGGGGTGTCCGATGAAGAAGGACGATTGGATACTGCTCGGCTTTCCTGCCGCCAATCGCGACCCTCAGGCGTTCGCGAAGGCGGACGAGTTCATTATCGATCGCGAGGTAAATCGTCACGCGGCCTTTGGGCTCGGCATCCACCGGTGCGTGGGATCGAACCTGGCTCGCCTGGAGCTTCGCGTCGCACTCGAGGAATTCCTCCAGCGCTACCAGCGGTTCGAGCTCGACACTGCGAGCGAGGTCACCTGGGCGCCAGGTCAAGTCCGCGGTCCCCGCGCATTACCGCTGAAGGTGTGGTACTAACGAACTCGCTTGTCGTCGCACTCGCGGGCGGCCTCGCCGAGGCTCACGCACCTGTCTTCAGGGTAAAGACGCTGCGCTGATCGAACGCGAAGCCTGCGTCAAAGACCGCGCGACACGCGTCAACGACGTCTGGATCGAAAAGAGTCCCTCGACCGGCGGTGACTTCGGCAATCGCCTGTTCGTAGCCCAACGCAGGTCGGTATGGTCGGTGGTTCATCATTGCTTCAATGACGTCGGCGACCGAGAGTATTCGCGCGGGAAGAATAATCTCGTCTCCCTTCAGTCCTCTGGGATATCCCGATCCATCAAGGCGCTCATGATGCTGCCACGCCGCCTCAGGGATGGGCCAGGGCAGCGAGGCCGATCGCAAGATCTCATTTCCCACCGCGCAGTGGGTCTTGACGATCTCAAACTCGAGGTTCGAGAGGCGTCCGGGTCTGGTGAGCATCTCGGCCGGCACGGTAATCTTGCCGATGTCGTGTACCTGTCCACACATCTGTATCAGGCGCACCAGATCCTCGTCGACGCCCAATTGAGTCGCGATGGCGGCGCTCAGGTCGCCGACTCGGGCTTGGTGGCCTTGGGTGTAGGGATCGCGGGCCTCGGTTAAACGTGCGAGGGCGCGGATGGTACCGGCGATTATTCGTTGACACTCGGTCTTGGAGCGAAGTAGCGCACAACCCAACTCGACCTCGTGGACAATCTCCTGAAAGCCTTCGACTAGCACGTCGTCAAAAGCCACGATGTGCCGGTCATAAACATTGAGGACCATCTTGGAAGAAGCCGAAAAGGGCAACGCGATCGCCGATGAGAGTTTGAAGTCCTCAGCTCGCTGGCGCCAAGGCTCGTACCCCACCTGCACCGTAAAGTTGTTGGCCACTTGGGTGCGACCCGTTCGAAAGGCGGTACCCGTGGGGCCATTACCGCGAGAGTCCGATTCGAGAGTCGAAACGATGCCTTCGTAGAGATAGTCCGTGACACCCGAGGAGAACGGAATTTCGAGCAGCCCGTCACCCCCCTCGGAAAGAACGCCCACCCACGCCAGGTCGTAGCCTCCGTCACGAACCACCACGTCGCACAGGTGTTGCAGAGCGCTCGGTTCGTCGGGTGCGTCCGTGATGAGTGCGTTGACGCGACCACGGAGCTCGAGCATCCGTCGTCGCTCCTCCTGCTGGGTGACATCGAGATATGAGGACAAGATTCCGTAGAATTCCCCTTCGAAAAAAACCGGGTACGTGCTCGCCTCGACCCAGCGGCGCTGTTGGCCGAAACGGTCAATGCCCATAATCTCGGCCGAGATCGCGTGCCTTTCTCGGATCGAGACCATGACAGGACGTTCAGACGCTCGGAACTCGGAACTGTCTTGGCGGACGATGCCCACATTCTGTTCGTCTATGGTCATGCCGATGAAGTCGCCGCGGGAACTCCCGAAGAGCTCGGCCGCCGCCCGATTGCAGTCAACTACCGTACCTTGCTTGTCGTGATGGATCAATCCGACTTCGGTCCTTTCGACATAATTGCTCGAACCGAGTCGCGAACGCAGCAGGGTTCCCGGAGCCGTCCCGCTCAGGCCTTGTCTCATGGCTTATATGAACCTGAGTGGGCTGGCGACCGCGAGCCCATCGAAGGTGAAGCCATTCTCGAACACCGCGAGGCAGGCATCGACGACGTCCGCATCGTAGAGGATTCCCTTGCCCGCCAAGAGTTCGTCCCGTGCGCTGTCCATGCCCAACGCGAGCCGGAAGGGTCGATCGTTGACCATCGCCTCAACCACGTCGGCGACCGCGATGATTCGTGCCGGCAAGATGATGTCCTCGCCCCGAAGTCCGAGAGGATAACCGGACCCGTTGACCCGCTCGTGGTGCTGCCGTGCTACCTCGGGAATGGGCCACGGAAGCAACGCCGAGGCGAGGATTTCTTCGCCGACGGTGCTGTGCTCCTTCACCAGTTCGAGTTCCATGCCGACTAGGTTTCGTGGAGAGGTGAGCACTTCAGCTGGTATCGACACCTTCCCCACGTCGTGGACCTCGCCCGCGAGACGAATGAGCCGCACGAGGCCAGCGTCGAGGCCCATGTGTGCTGCAATCGCGGCACCGAGTGCTCCCACTCGCACTTCGTGCCCTTCAGTGTAGGGATCACGTGATTCGGTGATTACCGAGAGAGCTCGAATCGTACCTTCCAGGGACTGTCGCGCTTGGTCGACTGATGTAAGGAGCGCACAGCCGCGTTCGACTTCGCGGACGAGCCCTTCGAGACCCTCGACCAAGACGTCGTCAAAGGCAACCGGGTGTCGATCATAAATAGCCAATACTGATGGCCGGGATACTGCGATGGGAATGACTACCGCAGAGCACACTCCGTACTGACTCGCACGATCGCGCCAAGGATCGAATGATGCTGCCGCCGGAAAGTTATTGACTACCTGGGTGACCCCCGTTCGGAATGCGACGCCGGTTGGTCCACGACTGCGGGGGTTGTTCTCGAGAATCGAGGCGATGCCAGTGAAGAGGTAGTCCGTCTGGCCCGCTGTAAAAAGGTACTCGCAGTCGCCGCTGTCGTCGGGTACGGGCGACGCGATGCCGGCGAGGGCGTAGTCCCCGTCGCTCACCAGGAGATCGCATAGTCCCTGAAGAACCGATGACTCGTCACTGGCGCCCCTAATGATCGCATTGACTGAAGCACCCAATTCAAGCATGCGTCGGCGCGATATTTCGTTGGTGACGTCAACGTAGGTCGAGATGACGCCCACCACTTCTCCATCCTCGAACAACGGTTCAGTGTTGATGTTCAACCAACGACGCTGCCTTCCCGGGAGATCGAGGCCGATAGTTTCTCCGTAGACGGCTCGACCTTCGCGGACCGTGCGAAGTACTGGTCGCTGTAATTCTTCAAAGGGCGAGCCGTTGCGCGTAACAACGCCCTTGTTCTGTTCGGCAATGTCCAGACCAATCAATTCTTCCTGCGAGTGACCAAAGAGCACAGCGGCTCCCGGATTGCAGTCAACGATGGTCCCGTCGACGTCGTGATAGATGAGCCCCACATCGGTGGTGTCGACGAAGTCGCTTAACTCGAGGAGCGAGTTGAGAAGAGGACCGGTCGAGGCGCGGTTCGACTTGCGCACCATTGCGGACCTCGTTTCAATAGATGACGCGATTGAATACTTGGTACTGCGGTCATGCTAGACCGTACGGTTCTGTTTGGTTCGGTTCTGTTCTGTTCTGGTCTTGCTCACGCTGACAACGACCTAGTGACAAGTGTCACAAGGCGAGATTCCCCCCCCACGTGCTTGGGTTGAAGTCTGAATTCTGAGAATGACGTCTCGGCGATCTACGAGAGGGCGAGAATCGATGGCTTTGGGTGCGAAGCAACGCAGACCCGCGCAATGATTTGGCCCAGTGGCTCTGCGCAAGCCCGGGGAGAAGCTCGAACTCCATACTCTCGAGTGACGTAATCGTGGTTGGAATAACTGCCCCTGCGCACTCTTGTTACCTGTGCGGTCCTAGTGAAGTTCATCTAGCACGCTGCGGACGATCTCCTCGGGTGTTCGCTCCACTTCCTCGCGCACGCCGTTTTCCCCGTCAACGAGAGGTTCAAGGGTGGCTATCTGCGAGTCGAGTAACGAAGGGGGCATGAACTCGTGGTGTCGTGAAGCAACCCGCTCGCGCAATAGTTCTCGCGAGGCATCGAGGAACACGAAGTAGACCTCGGGAACGTAAGAGCGGAGGATGTCGCGATACTGGTACTTGAGCGCCGAACACGCGACTACCAGGTCGCGTCCAGCGTCACGGGCCTCGCGGAGGTTCCTGCCAACCGCGTGTAACCATGGCCCGCGTTGTTCGTCTTTCAGGGGATGACCGGCCGCCATCGTCTCGAGGTTGTCGCGTGAGTGAAGCCAGTCCGCGTCGATGAACTGCGCATCCAGCGAGACTGCGAGACCTTCGCCGATCGTTGTCTTTCCCGACCCCGATACCCCCATGACCACTATGGAGTGGCTCACCTTCTCAGGCGGGTTTTTCGACGTGACCACCGAATTGCGAGCGCATCGCCGAAAGAACTCGTGCGGCAAAATCGCCCTCGGTCCTCGATTCGTACCGTTGCCAGAGAGACGCACTGATCACGGGCGCAGGTACCGACTCGTCGATTGCGGCCTTGACTGTCCAGCGCCCTTCGCCCGAGTCCGAGACGCGTCCGCTGAATTCGGCTAACTCTGGCGACCGGGCGAGGGCGGCTGCGGTGAGATCGACGAGCCAGGAACTGACCACCGAGCCGTGACGCCAGACCTCGGCGACGTCAGCGACGTCGATCTCGTAGGAGTAGAACTCGGGGTTCTCGAGTGGCGCGGTCTCGGCGTCCGCTGCGCGCGGATGTAGCCCTACGTTGGCGTGCTTGATGATGCTGAGTCCTTCGGCAATCGCACCCATCATGCCGTACTCGACACCGTTGTGGACCATCTTGACGAAGTGGCCGGCGCCGTTAGGTCCACAGTGCAAGTAGCCCCTCGACGCCGTGTCGGCGACTCGTCCTGGTGAAGGCTCGCCCCCTGGGGCGATCGACTCGAAGAGCGGCTCGAGTCGCGCGACGACCGCGTCTTCGCCACCGATCATCAGGCTGTAACCGCGTTCGAGACCCCAGACGCCACCGCTCGTGCCACAGTCGACGTAATGGATACCGTGCTGCTTTAGTGCTGCCGCGCGCACGATGTCGTCACGGTAATAGGAGTTCCCACCGTCGATGATCACGTCATCGACGTCGAGGAGGGGTACGAGCTGGTCGAGGATGCCTTGGGTGATGGCGGCGGGCACCATGACCCAGATCGCTCGAGGTCGGTTCAGTTTGTTGACGAAGTCCTCGAGCGACACGGCGCCAGTGATCTCCTTCGCTTCGAGGGCCGCGACGGCGTCGTGGTTCACGTCAAAGACGACCGCGTGGTGCCCGTCGCGCACGATGCGTTGAACGAGGTTGGCTCCCATGCGTCCAAGTCCCACCATTCCCAGTTGTGTGGGTCTACTGGTCGTCATCGAAGGCCTCCTTCTCTTGAGTGAGGTGGCCTCAAAGGCCGAGGTGGGGCATCGCGCCGGACCAGAGTTCGGTCATCCAGTCCTC
>Ga0182012_10000985_pt1 | contig 31360 bp, 34 predicted proteins | sample 612S2SmetaG_FD_120486 | JGI IMG/M metagenome (GOLD analysis project Ga0182012, IMG submission 120486) | Permafrost microbial communities from Stordalen Mire, Sweden - 612S2S metaG | ecosystem: Environmental > Terrestrial > Soil > Wetlands > Permafrost | place: Sweden: Stordalen | collected...
CCCAGGCCAGCAGCAGCGCCAGCACATCTCCGAGGTTGTGCGCCGCGTCCGCCACCAGCGCCACCGAGTTCGCCGCCAGCCCGAAACCCGCCTCGGCGATCACGAACGCCAGGTTGATCGCCGCTCCAACAGCGAACGCCGCATCCATACGCGCCGGCGCATGGTGATGATGTCCACCGTCATGCCTATGCGCCCCATGCCCATGAGAATGCGCGTGATCGTGCCCTGCCATCCCACCATCATGCCACGGGCCGCCCCCAGCCTGAACACCCCACAGGCGACACCACGCCAAATCGTCATAACCACCTGACGAACTGGTGATGAGGATCAATCCGTAGAAAGCCTATCTCGCAACTCATCTTTCGGGAAAAAAGGCCACCGCCCCCGGTCATGCTGGCCAGTTCGATCACGTCCCTGCTGGCGCTGGCCGGCAAATCCGCGCTCTTCCAGGCGGCAGCCATCATCCTCGGCACCTTCATCCTCGAAGACGCCGCCACCGTCATCGCCGCCATGCAGGTGCAGGACGCCGCCGTCGCCCTCTGGCTCGCCCTGGTTTCGCTCTACGCCGGCATCGTCCTTGGCGATATCGGCCTCTACGGCGCCGGCCGCCTCGCCGCCCGCATCCAATGGGTCGAGCGTCAGCTCCCGCCGCACCGCCAGGACATCATCAAGGCCTGGATCGGCGGCCGCATCTTCCAGGTCGTCCTGGTCAGCCGGTTCCTGCCCGGCCTGCGCCTGCCAACCTACACCACCTGCGGCTTCGTCGGCGCCGACTTCGGCAAATTCGCGCTCGCCGCCATCGCCGCCACCACCTGCTGGACGACGATGCTGTTCACCGTCTCCCTCAAAGTCGGACAATTCCTGATGGATCACCTCGGCGCATGGCGCTGGGCCGGCGCCGCCGGCTTCATCGCCTTCATCATGCTCGCCAGCCGAACCATCGCCGCCGGCATGCGGGAGTCTCGGCGATGAGGCCGGAAACCGCGGTCGCGGTCCAGCGCCAGTCCGATAAACCCCTCCGCCCCGTCTCCTTCTTCGAGTTCTGGCCCGGCTGGCTATTTTACACCCCCGTCGTCATCCACTGGCTCATCCTCGGCCTCCGCTACGGCGATTTCAGCCTCCCCACCGCGGCCAATCCGAACATCACCACCGGCGGTCTCTGCGGCGAGTCCAAGCTTTCCATCCTCGCCCAGGTCGGCCCTGACGCGCAGGACCTGCTCGCCCCGGCCTGCGGTGTTCTGGCCCTTCCCGACGGCGCCGCCGCCGCCGAAAAGGCGATGGAAGCCTGCGACCTGCACTACCCCGTCGTCGCCAAGCCCGACATCGGCTGCAACGGAACCGGCGTCCGCCTGATCCGCAACCGAACCGACCTGCAGAACTACCTCGCCACTTTCCCCGAAGGCGAAACCATCGTGCTGCAGCGCTACGTCGAGGAACCCAACGAGGCCGGCATCTTCTACGTCCGCCACCCCGACGAACCGCGCGGCCGCATTACCTCGCTGACCATCAAGCAACCCCCGGTCGTCGTCGGCGACGGCCGCCGCACTTTGCGCGAACTGATCCTCGCCGACGAACGCGCCCGCCTTGTCCCGCACCTCTATCTCGCCCGCCTCGCCGCACGCCTCGACCAGATCCCCGAACAAGGCGACCCGGTCCAACTCGTTTTCGTCGGCAACCACTGCAAGGGTTCGATCTTCAGGGACGGCCGAACCCTGATCACCCCGGCCCTGACCGATGCGATCGAGCGCCTCGTACGCGCCATGCCCGACTTCTTCTTCGGCCGCATCGACGTCCGCTTCACCTCCACCGCCGCACTGCGCCGCGGCACCGGCTTCTGCGTCATCGAGATCAACGGCGCCGGCTCCGAGGCCACCCACATCTGGGACCCCGCCACCACGCTGCGGGAGGCCTGGGCCACCCAGTTCTTCCACTACGGCGCGGCCTTCCGCATCGGCGCCGCCAACCGCCGCCGTGGCTTCACCCCGGCCGGCCTGCGCACGGTGTACCGGCACTGGCAGAACCAACGCCGCCTCATGTCCCGCTACCCGCTGAACGACTGAAACCAGGCGGACCAGCCGCCCCTACCGCCCAGACGGACGATACCCATCCGTCAGCGTCCCCAGGAACGCAATGATGTCGGTTTCGTCCGCAGCGCTCATCGCCGGCGCATCGCCGGGGTTGCGGTCGAACGGCGGATCCTCCACGTCCACGTTCCGACGATACGCCACAGGAACGTCATCGAACCGCGCAACCGAACCGTCGCCCGCACGCGGATACACTTTATCCGGCGCAACATCGCGGTCGTTGTAGAAGTCCAGCACGGCCCGCAAGCTATGAAACACGCCGTTGTGGAAAAACGCGTGCCGCATCGCAACGTTGCGCAAAGTCGGCGTCAGGAACATCCCGCAATACTGTGTCTGTGCCCGCAGATCGGACCGGAACGGCCCGCACAGACCCAGATCGAAAAACCCCGGATCGCGCGTGTTCGCCAGCGCTGGATTGCGCGGCGCGCCCAGCGCCTCGAACTGGCCGTCGGTGAAGCGCGGCGGCTGCCCGTCCCGTCCGGCCCGGTCCACATGGCAGCCGGCACAGTTCCCCCGCAACGGATCATTGAACGCGCGATAGCCGCGCAGTTCCGCCGGCGCCAGCCGCGCCCGCCCTTCCAGCCAGAAATCGAACTTGCTGGTGTAGGAATGGAAGCTGACATCCTCGATCTGGTAGCGGGCGAGCGCGAACATCGCCTCGCTGACCAACCGCTCCGCATCGTCCAGGATCGCCGGTCCGAACAGCGGCACGAACCGCCATGCATACCTCGCCCCGCGGAGCCGCGCCGCCACCGCGCCCTCGCTCCCGGCCATTTCCACCGGATTGAGCAGCGGATGCAGCGCCTGCTGCTGCAACGTGTCCACCCGTCCGTCCCAGAACAGCCCGCCCTGCGGCACCGGCGCGCCAGGCGCCTCCACGCCCACCGTCTTCACCGCGCGCGCCACATCCCGGCCGAGCGCCACCATCGCGTTGAGGCTGGGCGGCTGATCCTGGTCGTCCTTGTCCGGCCCGATACTGAACGGCGGCTGGCGCTCCAGATACGTTAGCGACGGGGTCGCGCGGTCGCCCTGCTCCCGCAAATCCGCCCCGCCCAGCATCGCCGGCTGGCCCACCGTCGGTGCGTAATGGTTGGCCGGGTCGTGGCAGGACGCGCAGGACTGCCGGCCGGAGGCAGACAGGAATCTGTCGAAAAAGATCGCCCGCCCAAGCTGCGCCATCGCCGACAATGGCGCCGCCGTCGGCCGCACCAGCCGGATCGGATACGGATTCGCGCCGTCAGTCTCAGTTGCCCGACCGGCCCCGCTCAAGGCCAGCAGCCCAGCCGCCAGAATCAGGCAGCCCCGCCGCATCGATCAGGGCGTGGCGCCGGCCGGCGGAGCCGTCAGGATCGCGCCGGTCACCGGGTCAAGGAACAGCATCGGCGCCGGCTCGCGCGGCCCGAAATCGAACAGCCCTTCCAGGGATCCCGCCGTCGCGTCGAACGATCCGCCACCCAGCCGAACCCGGTGCAGCCAGTTGTCCTCGATGAAACGCACCACCGAGGCCTGGGTGATCAGCGCATGGTCCACGTGGTTCGTCCGCGCCCAGGGCGACACGACCAGGAACGGGACGCGCGTGCCGGGACCGCAGCGGCCGTTCACCGGCTTGCCCTCGATCCCCGCCGGCGGCGTCCCGGTGCCGCACGTGCCGGGGCCGTTCAGCTGGTCCGCCTCGGCATCGAACGAGGGAGAACTCGGCGTGCGATAGGCGTGGTCATACCAGCCGTCCGAATCGTCCCACACGATCAGCACGGCGGTGTCTTTCCAGTCCGCCTGCTGCTGCAGAAAGTTCAGCAGCTCGGCCGTGCCTTCCTGCTCGTCCAACGGATCGGAATACCCGGCATGGCCGTCCTGGTAGGCCGGCAGCTTGATGTACGACACCGAGGGAAAATTGCCGGCGCGGACCGCGGCGTAGAAGTCGGTCAGGTCATATTCGTGGTTGGCCGGATCGGCTGTCTCGCCGTCCGCCTGCACGCTGTAGCCGATCGCGCCGACCGAGGCGGGCCGCGCATGCGTCGGGTTGGCCGTCGAGGCATAGTACTGGAACCAGTTGTGGTGCGGGAGGTAATCCTGCACCGCCTTGCCGACCACCTGCGACTGGGTGGACCGCTTGCAGCCGGTCGTGCCGTTCGGGTTCTGCGCCGTCAGGTCGAAGCCGCCCATGAAGCCACCCCAGGTGATGCCGCCGTCGTTCAGCAGATCGCCGATATTCTTACCCCTCATCGATGCCTGGTCGGGCGACGCAGAGCATGCATCCCCCGCCGGCTGCACATCGTTGATCATCGTCCAGCCGCCGTCACCGTCGGCGATGTAGTACGACACTGCCGCCAGGGTCGATGGCTTCCTCGACCCCGCAACGATCTTCATCCCGTTGGTCTGGCCTGAAACGACCTCCAGCGCGCCAGGTGTGGACGGTCCGTACGTGTCGGAAAACGCATTGTCGCTCATGGCAAAATGCTGCGCGTACTGCCACAGCGCGGTGACCGTGTTGCCGTCGAAATACCCCAGCACCTGCCCCGGCGTGCCGAACGTACCCGCCCCGCCCGCCGCCGCCCGGCCGGTGTATTTCGGAAACAGATCGGCCTTGCCGTTGTCATAGGCAAGCTGTTCGGCGGTGTAGAGGTGGTTCTGGTCCGCCGTGTTGGCCTGCGTGCGGTCCAGCCGGAACGGCAGCGCGGCGCCCTCACCGTTGGCCGGATTGGTGTTCGGATTCTGCGTCAGCAGGCCGGCGCTGGCCAGCGTGTCCGCGCGCGGCGTACCCGGCGCGGCCGTGAATGCCGGCTCACCTGGCGGATTGGCCGCCGTTGGGTAAGTCGCGAAATAATGGTCGAACGACACGTTCTCATTATACAGGATCACCAGGTGCTTGATCGGAGTCGCGGTGGGCACCGAGTCCTGTGGACCCGCTCCGCTGGCCGGGGCGACGGCGCCGGAGCCAGCCAGGGCGGTCGTCGCCCCCAGGGCAAGCAGGGCAGCGGAGGCAAACAAAAGGGCGGGGCGTCTCATGTGCCGTCTCGTAGGACGAACCCGCCGCCGTGTAAAACGGCGGGGCAGGGGGCCTGTGTGAAGCCATCGTGACAATCCGCGGCCGCCCGCTTTGACAGCGGCGCGCGGCGGGGGTTTGTTCACAGCCCAAGGCAACGACAAGGGAAACGGCTGGATGCGCCCGATGGAAGGCATGCGCGTGATCGCGCTGGAACACGCCGTGGCGGCGCCGCTGTGCACGCGGCATCTGGCGGACATGGGCGCCGACGTGATCAAGATCGAGCGGCCCGGCGACGGCGATTTCGCCCGCGCCTACGACGACTACGTCAACGGCATCTGCAGCCATTTCATTTGGCTGAACCGCGGCAAGCGCAGCGTCACCCTCGACGTGAAGCACCCGGACGCCCGCGCCGCGCTCGATACGCTGGTCGCCGGCGCCGATGTGCTGGTGCAGAACCTGGCACCGGGGGCGGCGGCCCGCCTCGGACTGACGCATGAGGCATTGAGCCCGTCCAATCCCGGCCTGGTGGTCTGCGACATCTCCGGCTACGGCGAGAGCGGGCCGTTCGTGCAGAAGAAGGCCTACGACCTGCTGATCCAGGCCGAATCGGGGCTGATCAGCGTCACCGGGTCGGCCGACGAACCATCGCGCGTCGGCATCTCCATCGCCGACATCGCCACCGGAATGTATGCGATGACCGGCATACTCGGCGCGCTGCTGCGGCGCTCACGCACCGGCGTGGGCGGCAACGTCAAGGTCGCCATGCTCGATGCGCTGGGCGAGTGGATGACCTATCCGATGCTGCGCCAGGCCTATGAGGGATCGGCGCCGCCGCGGGTGCCGACCAGCCATCCGGCGATCGCACCATACGGCGCGCATCGAACCAAGGACGGCCAGGTGATCCTCGGATTGCAGAACGAGCGGGAATGGGCGGTGTTCTGCACCAGGGCCCTGGAACGCCCCGAACTTCAGACCGACCCGCGCTTCGCCACCCAGGCGCAGCGGCGGGCCAACCGGCTGGAACTGACGGCCATGATCGAGGACATTTTCAGCGACAAGACGTCCGTCGAGGTGGCGGCGCTGCTGGACGCCGCCGGGATCGCCAACGGCCGCCTGAACGAGCCGATCGACGTCTGGAACCATGTCCAGTTCGCCGCCCGCGACCGCTGGCGGGAGGTCGGGACCGAGGCCGGCCCGGTGCGGGCGCTGCTGCCGCCGTTCACCTTCACCGACCAAGAAGCGCCGATGGGCGATGTCCCCTCGGTCGGCCAGCACACCGACGCGGTGCTGACCGGGATCGGCTTTTCCGCCGCGCGGATCGCCGCGATGCGGGCCGCCGGCGCGATATGAGCACGTTCGATCCCGCCGCCCACCGGATGGTCCCGGAGCAACGTTGGTTCGAGGATTTCCGCCTCGGCGAGCGCTTCCTGTTGCCCAGCCGGACCATGACCGAGGGGGTTTTCTCGGCGTTCCAGGCGGCCAGCGGCGACGCGCATCCGATCCACTACGATGTCGAGTTCTGCAAGGCGCGCGGCATGCCGGGGCTGCTGGCGCACGGGCTGCAAACGCTGGTGCAGACCGCACCCGGCGCCGGCCTTTTTCCGTACATGGTGGAGGACTCGCTGGTCGGCTTCATCGAACAGTCCAGCCGGTTTCTCAAGCCGGTGTTCGCCGGTGACACGATCTACCCGGCCCTGGAGATCGACGAACTGACCCCCGGCCGGACCACCGGCGTGGTCGGGTTCAGCACCACGGTGCACAACCAGCGGCGCGAATGCGTGCTGGAAGGCCGGCAGCGGTATTTGTTGCGGCGCAGCCCGGCGTGACATGGCCTCGCCGATGGTGCGATGCAAAATTTATTTGCGAGTCACCTCACAATCGGGCGAGTCTGCCATTTTGCTGCCATGACTTCCCTGCATGGTTTGCGGCATAGCAAACCCCACAGGTCTCCAATGGCACGCATGGGCCGCAGAATGCACCCCGGACGGGTGTTGCGCGAGGAATACATGGAACCGATGCGCCTTGACGCGTCGGGTCTGGCGGCGGCGTTGGGTGTGGCGCCCCCACAGATCGCGCCGGTGATCGAGGATCATGAACCGATGACATCGGACCTGGCTCTGCGCCTGGCCCGCTGCTTCCGCACTAGCCCGCAATTCTGGCTGGGGCTGCAAACGGCATACGATCTGGCCGTCGCGCAGGCGAAGTTCGGCGCCGAGATCGAGGCGCGGGTTCAACCGCTGGCCGCGTAGGCACCGTCCAAACCAAGCCGATCCGGCGTTAACGATCTGTCAACCAGATCGGCCGACAGTTGCGCGATGGAACCCGCAAACACGCGCCCGCTTGTCTGGATCGGCGACGACCGGCCACGGCCCGGCTGGTCCGGCGCAGGGCAGCGGGCCAGCCGAATGTGGCTGCTGCTTGTGGCGATGCTGCTGCCTGGACCCGGACACGCCGAGGACGCCCCCGGTCCGGATACCAATGCCGCCATGCCGCGCTGCGGACCGGCGATGGATGGGCAGGTCTACTGCAAATTTGGTGTGCTGTACGAATGCCAGTTCTTCGATCCGAATTCCATGGAACGGCGCACCGGCTGGCGCTGGAAGGCGGATCTGCTGCGGGCCTGCGCCGCACCCGCTGCGCCGCGACACAATGAGCAGCCCGTCGTCGTACCCCCCGGCGTGTTCTGCGGACCTGAACGATCCGGCCATGGCGATGGATCGAACGGTCGAACCAACCCGGCCACCGCGGGGCAGGCCGGTGGTGCGCAACAGGAAGGCACCATGCGGATCCGCCCCGAGGGCTGCGTGTGGCCCAGCCGCCCGTCGGACGGCGCGGCAGAGCGATAACGCCTCGCGGTCAGTCCGGCGCCTGCGCGGCCGCGGCCCGTCTGAGTCGCACCTTAGGCTGCGGCGTCGAGGTATCCAGCACCGCATGCAGGGCCGCCACAGTGTCCGGCGGCAGCCGGTCGATCGACTGCGCCAGGCGATTGGCCAGTGCCGTCTGGTCCGGCGTCAGCCCGGCGGTGTTAACCGTCACCCGCGGGTTCGACAATCGCGCCAGACGCGACAGATCGTCCGCCTCGTCCCAGATCAGCCCGAAATACTCGTTCACCTGATGCACCAGCCCGGCGCTCGGGGCACCGCGCTTGCCATGCTCCAGGGCCGACAGATAGGCGGCGGAGACCTGTAGCGCTTCCGCCAGTTGCTTCAGCGTGACGCCGCGACTGGCCCGCAGCGCGCGCAGGCGGGCACCAAACGGGGTCATCGAATCCGCCGCAGGATCAGCCGCACCGACCCAGGGTTGAGAGCATGCGGATGCGCCGCGCCCAGGATCAGCGGCCGGATTTCCGGCAGATTGAGCCAGTGCGGGAATTCGCGGCGGATCACCCCACCGGTTTCGCCGCTGCCGCGCCCGGTGACCACCTCGACGCAACGCACCTGTTCGGCATGCGCGGTGCGCAGAAACGACACCAGCGCATGGAACGCGCGGTTCGCCGTCATGCCGTGCAGGTCCAGCGTGCGCGCGGTGACCAGCTTACCCGACTGGAACCGGTGCCATGTCGCCTTGTCGAGGCCGCCGGGCTGGCTGCCGACAGCAAGCGGCGTGGTCATCGGGCGCGATTTTGCCGGTGGTGGGATTTTCGGCGATCCGGGTTTGGGTGCTGGCGGGGCGGGTGGCTGCGCGGCTGGCTTCGCGGCAGCGCGGCCACGCAGCGGCGACAGGTGCTGGGCATAGTTCGCCCACAGGGCCTGATCGGCTTCGCTCAGGCCGCGCGCGCGGGGCGGCATCGGATCCGGCAGGCATGAACGGGATTCAAAAAGTGCTGACGAACCCGGCTATTTCGGCTCGCGCGACAGTCCCCGCGCGGCGAGCGCCGCAAGATACGACTGCCAGCGCCTGTCCTGCTCGCGGCCCAGCTCCGCCAAGTAGTCCCATGAGAAGATGCCGGAATCGTGCAGGTCGTCGAACACCAGGCGCACCGCGTAATGGCCGACCGGTTCGATGCCGATGATGCCGACATGACGGCGGCCGGCAACCGTCTGCTTCTGGTCCGGGCTGTGGCCCTGGACCTCGGCACTCGGGCTTTCGACGCGCAGGTATTCGGCGGGTAGGGCGTACTGGGTTCCATCGTCGAACGACACATGCAGCACGCTTGTCGCTCGGTCCAGGCGGATTTCGGTCGGGACCGCCATTATTCTTCCAGTTTCCGAGCCTCTTCGGGCAGCATGATGGGGATTCCGTCGCGGATCGGGTAGGCGAGGCCGGCGGTGCGGCTGATCAGCTCATTCGCGGCTCGGTCATATTCCAGCGGCGCCTTGGTCAGCGGGCAGACCAGCACTTCCAGCAGGCGGGGATCGACGGCAGCCGGCAGCGGTGCAGTGGGGATGGATTCGCTCATGCGCGTGATGGTCCTAACTCACCGAGTGGTCGGGCGGCAGGTCGGAACTGACGGCGCCCATCTGCAGCAGCGCCAGCAGTGTCGCCGCCCGGTCTGCATCGGTCGGGGCTTCCAGCAGCGCCTGCTTCTCCACCGGCTCGAACGGGCACGCCATCGCCAGGGTGATCACCAGACCGTCGTCCGACAGGCCCTTGATGGCGTCCCAGTTGGCCTCGACGTTGCGGCGGGCGAAATAGCCCCGCAGCGCGATCAGCAGCTTGTCACGCTCGATGTCGGACTGTGGCCGGGTGGTGATCAGGTCGGCGCCGTAGCGGGAAAAATCGCCCCGTACCCGCCGGTAGCCGTGCCGGCCGCCGATTTCGGCACCGACCGTGAAGCGGATCAGCCCAGTCAGGGTGATCAGCAGGCGCCCGTCCTCGGTCTCGCTGAACGACGATAGCCGGCCCAGGCAGCCGACACGGTACAGCCCCGGCTCATCGCCGTCGTTGGCAGTATGTGGCGGTGGCGCCTGCGGATCGGGCTGGATCATGCCGAACATGCGGCCGTTGGCCAGCGCATCCAGCACCATCGCCACATAGCGCCGTTCGAAGATGTTCAGCGGCAGCTTGCCTCGCGGCAGCAGCAACGCCCCCGTCAGCGGGAAGACCGCGAATTCCGCGGGCAGGTCTTCCGGTCGCGGATGAAACGACGCCATTCAGCTAAACAGCAAAGCGGAGAGCCGGCGGCGGGCTGACTGGGTGGCGGGGTCGTCGAAGCCCCATGCCTCGAAGAATTTCAGCAGTTGCAGGCGTGCGGCGTCTTCGTTCCAACTGCGGGCGCGGCGGATAATCTCGAGCAATGCCTCGGCCGCCTGTTCGCGTTCGCCCATCGCGTTCAGCGCGGTGGCAAGGTCGTAGCGCGCCTGGTGATCGGCAGAATCAGCCGCCAGCCGCGCCTGGAGCGACTGAAGCTGGTCCTTGGCCGCGCGGCCTTCCTTGGCCAGTGCCAGGGCGGACCGTGCGCCGGCGACCTCGGCGTGTTCGGCGACCTTTTCAGGAACCTGGGCGAGCGCGTCTTCAGCGGCTTCCTCCTGCCCCATGGCCATCAGCGCTCGGATCAGGCCGCCCCAGGCGTCGCCGTTCTCCGGTTCCTCAGCCAGCAGGGCGCTGAACAGTTCGCCGGCCTGCTGCGGGTCGCCGTGTTCCATCGCGGCCTTGGCTTCGGCGAGAAGATCGGCGGCGGGCATCGTGCCGCCGGTGGCTTTCAGCAGCGCCTCGACAAAGCGTTTGACCTCGGATTCGGGCTGCGCCCCCTGGAAGATGTCGGCGATCTGGCCTTGCCAGAACGCGGCGACCGTGGGGACCGACTGCATCGGCAGGCCAAGCTGAGCGAGCTGACGGACAAGCTGCTGGTTGGCGTCGATGTCGATCTTCACCAGCTTGATGCGCCCGCCGGCAGCCTTGGTGACTTTTTCCAGCGTGGGCGTGAGCAGCTTGCAGGGCCCACACCAGGTTGCCCAGAAATCGACGAGGACGGGAATCTTTTTCGATGCTTCGATGACGTCCTGCATGAACGTTTTCTGGTCGCCGTCCACGATCATGTTCGCGGGGGCGGTGGCGGCGGCCGAGGAGGCCTGGCCGATGATGTGGTCCATTGAGCGTGTTCCTGGTCGTCTCAGTCGTTCACGTTGCTAGATGTAGGCGATACCCAAACAAACAAGTCGCTGCCCGCGGGCGGCGGGACCATGCCTTAGGGGGGTGGCGTCGTCCAGGGGTCTGGGGATGGCCGAAGACCCGGGCCGGGCCAGACCGGGCGGAAGTCCGGCGCGGCCGCCTACCCGGCCGATCCGTTACGCCGCCTCCGCGTCGAACAGAAACATCACTGAATCGGCATCGTTTGGGGCGAACAGCCGGCGATCCGCGGCGCAGGCCTTGCCAATCTCGCTGGCAAAGGCTTGCTGCATCGCCTGCATGCTTTCGAAATGCAGCGTTGCGATCATGTACGGCGTGTCGCCCGTCATGCGGCCGATGATCGGGCCGCGGCTGACCTCGTAGCCGGTCAGACCAGGAAGCTGCTTCGCCAGCGGAACATGCGTCTCGAAGTAATGTTTGTCGAACGCAGCCGGATCCGCCGGCCGGTTGTAGATCACCACCATGCGGCTCATTGAGGCGGCTCCTTCATGCTCCTGCAGCCCGGTCGCCACATCGTCCTTCTGCACCCGACGACCTTCCTGCAGCCAAGTCAGTCGAACAACGAACTGACCGAACTCTCGTCGCTGATGCGCCGCATCGCCTCGGCCAGCAACGGCGCGATGGTCAGTTCGCGGATATTCGCGCAACGCTTCACCTGCTCCGTGGCCAGGATCGAGTCGGTGATCGTCATCATCTCGATCGGCGACGAAGCGATGCGGGCGACGGCGGCGCCTGACAGGACCCCATGCGTCACATAGGCGCTGGCTGAGCGGGCGCCCCGCTTGACCAGCGCGTCAGCGGCGTTGCAGTGAGTACCCCCGGAGTCCACAAGGTCATCGATCAGGATGCAGTCGCGGCCGGCCACGTCGCCGATCACGTTCATCACCTCGGACAGCCCGGCCCGCTCCCGCCGCTTGTCGATGATCGCCAGATCACAGTTCAGCCGCGTCGCGATCGCTCTGGCGCGGACCACGCCGCCGACGTCAGGCGAGACGATCATCACGTCGCGGCCTTCGTAGCGCTGCTGGATGTCGCGGCTGAACAACGGCGCGGCGTAGAGATTGTCCACCGGAATGTCGAAGAAACCCTGAATCTGCGCGGCGTGCAGGTCCATCGTCAGCACCCGGTTGGCGCCGGCTTCGGTGATCAGGTTGGCGACGAGTTTGGCGGAAATCGGCGAGCGCGACGCGGTTTTGCGGTCCTGCCGCGCGTAGCCGAAATAGGGCACCACGGCGGTGATGCGCCGGGCGGAGGAACGGCGCAGCGCGTCCAGCGTGACCAGCAACTCCATCAGGTTGTCGTTGGCCGGGAAGGACGTGGGCTGCATCACGAAAACGTCCTCGCCGCGCACGTTCTCATGGATCTCGACGAACACTTCCATGTCGGCAAAGCGGCGGATGGAGGCCTTGGTCAGCGGCAGTTTGAGGATGGAAGCGACAGCATCGGCCAGGGGGCGGTTGCTGTTGCAGGCTACGATCTTCATGAGCAGGGCCGCTGGAAAATATGCCGGACCGGTCGGAGCGCCGGAAACAGCCGGTGTCTAGCAACCGTGCTGTCACATGTCCATGAACATGCCTGGCCTGGGCCGTTCGGACCGTTTAGTCCGTGCCGGCCGCTATCTGCGCCACGAGGCGCCGCACCAGCTTGCCCGAGGACACGCTGCCGTACGGTTCATCCAGCAAAACCGCGGCCGAACCAGCCGCAGCGTCGCGGTCGTAGGTCGCGAGCGTTGCTTCGTCCATCTGCCTACCAGGCACCAAGCAACATCGCCCGCACCGTGTTCAGGGCGATGACCGACATCGCGGGGATGGCGGTGAGCGGACCAGCGCCGACGAGGGCATGCGCCACGAGAATGAGGTCGCGCGCCCGCGTCCGCTGTTTGCTGTCGCGCGAGGCCTGCGACCAAAGGGCCATCATCAGGAAGCGTTCGGCCCAGACCGCTCTTTGGTCGGCCAGCACGTCGCGCATGACCGCCGCCACCATCCGAGCCTGATCGGTGCGCGGCAGCTTTGCCAGGGCCTGTTGCACCTTTGGGCCGTCCTCGAACCAGGACGAGAACGCGTCGTCCTGTTCCATCCAGCCCATGCCGCGCGCCAGTCCGGACTCGATTCCACCTGGTGTGCGATCGGCAGCGTCGAGCGATTCGAACAGCCTTTCGGCTTCGGCGGCGACGTCCAGCCGGCGGTCCCGCCATTCGGCGGCGCCGAGGAACTCGGCCATCTCCAGCAGTGGGGCAGGGGGGACGCGGCCCTGTTCCACCGCGGTGCCGATGCCGTTCTGCACCATCGCGTCAATGAATGCCCGGTCCACCGCGACATGCGGCGCCGACATCTGCGCCTCGCGCAGCAGCTTGCCGATCTTGCCGCGCGACAGGTCGGCGTCCGCCCAGGCATCCACCACGCCTTCCCCGTGACGCAGCAGCACGCCGCCAAAAAAGCAATTCTTCGCCGAACGGCTGACCGCCAAAATGCTCTGCGCCCCCGATCCGTCGATCGTCGAGGCATGGAATTCGACGTCGCGCACCGGGACCGGCCACGGACCGATCTCGACACCGGCAAGCCGCGCCTTGCGAATCGCAGCGTCGATCTGCGGCCGGTCCGCGGCAGGGATCCAGTTGCGCAGGATAATCGCGCGGCGCAGCGTATCGCCCGACATCGTCTCCGGATGGGCAGTCTGCTCAAGTGCGGCCGTCGCGCCGCGGCGCACGCTGTCATCCTCGTCCAGCAGCATGATCGCCACCGCATCGCGCAACACCGGGTGCGGCGAAAGCGCCAGTTCGGTCGCCATGAAGCTGCGCAGCGCCGCCGGAAGCATCGCCCCGGCGTTCTGCAGCGAATGAATCACCTCGAACGGCGACGTCACCATCCTGGCGAGTTCGTCCATGAACCCGCGCAGGGTTTCCATCATCTGTTCCGGCGGCCCGATGTCCTCGTCGGCGGTGAAGCCGGACTCGGCGAGCGCCATCTGCACGGATTCCGAGAGCGGAACACGCGCCTGGGTGAGCGCGGCGCACATGGTGAACCAGTCATCGCGTGGCATCGCCGCATCCTGGCCCAGTCCGATCAGCCGCTCGATAAACGTGTCGAGCATATCGTCCGCCCACTCCCATCCGCGGTCCTGCCGGTAGCGGACGAATTCCAGCCCCATTTCCAGCAGGTCGTGATAGGCTATCACCAACGGTTCGTCGCGCTTTTCAGCGGTGATGGCCTCGACCAGCAGGTCGGTGATGACCGGCAGCGCCTGCGGCGTTTGCTCCAGCCAGCCACGGTCCTCGGCCGGGATGTCGGCATCGGGCTTGCGCGCCATGCGCTTGGCGATCGCCTTCAGCCGGCTGCGGTCGAGTGCGGTCGCCTCCGGCGGTTCGGTCGGGTCGTCGCCGACCAGGGCTCCCTCGTCGTCGTCATCGTCGTCCAGGCTTTCCATGAAGCTGGCGAATTCTTCGTCGTTCATACCGTCGGCCTCGAAAGCCTCCATCATCGTGTCGACGGCGGCCTCGATGACGTCCGGATCGCCCGTGCGCGTTACCGTCGCGCGTTTGAGTTCCTCGGTTTCGAAGCTCCAGGTGCCTTCAACGGCGGCCGCGAACGCCGGATGGACAAATGTGACGCGAAACCGCGTCCAGGTCCGCAGCGCCTCGATACGAACATCGCAGTCGCCGTCGGCCACCTCGATCGCTTCCTCGTCGAGCAGCAGGCCGGTGTTCCCGGTGGGACGCGCGGCCGACAGTTTCGCCTTGTAAACCTGCTCCGCATCGGGATCGAAAAAATGGTCGCTCAGCAGCATCTCGGCGAGCACGATCAGCGACTCGCTGACTTCGTCCGATGCCGGTGCCGGTGCGGGGGGCGGGTTGGTGCGTTTGGCCATGAAAGCTTCCCCTCTGGTGCAGCGCCGATAAGCGTGGCCTGCCCCGGCGTTCGTCGCATCATGCGGTGAACCGAAGGGACCAGCAGGCCACGAACTTCAGACCCGGCACACTAGAGCAAAACCGCCGGGCCAGGAAACCGGGGGTGCTTCCGGGCCGGCCCGGCGACGATTTCCCAGCCTCTAGTCCCGGGCGGCCAGCGCGTCGCGCAGAACGGCGTCGCGGGCGCCGGCCGGCAGGGCGTGCTGCTGCAGCAGGGTTCGGCTCAACGCGGCCGACCCGCCAAAGGCGAGGCGGTAGCGCCTGACCAGATCGGCGGCGAGCGCCTCCAGCACCGGCAGCGCGACGAGGTCGTCGGGATAGCGGAACACCTCCCGCGCCGGACCCAGCAGCCGGCAGCCGGCGCGGCTGGTTTTTAGCATGGCGCCCTTCGGATCGGTCTCCGCCCGGACTGTGCTGGACAGCCGTCTGAGGTAAAAACCGCCGACGACAAGGACTTGTCCATCCGGTCCGTCGGTCTTAGCATAAATCCACAGCCTGCGGGTCCACATTGCGTTCTGCAGAGCCGGACATTTGGCCAGCAGGTCAGCCGGCGCGGGTTCGAATTGCACCTGGTCCGGCTGGTAGGACAGGCCGAACACCGGGTCCACAACGTCCGGTGCCGCGATCGCGACGCCGCCCAGACACAGGCTACCCAGGCCAGCGGTAAACCACGTAAGCCGGCGTCTCGTTGCGGAAACTTGGGCCCGGCCAGAACGCGGCCTGAATGAAGTCGGACACCCAGTTCGTCCCATCAAATCCCTCGATATGGCCGGGCACGCTGTCGGATGTGCTTTGGATCACCGCGATATCGCCGCACTGCGCGGCGTAGCCGTCGGCGGTAACGGACTGGAAACCGATGCGCTCCAGGGTCGGGCCATACTCCTTGGCATTGACCGGGTGACCGGTCGTGTCGGCGCCGGCGGCTTCCAGCGCGAGGCGGACATATTTCGCGCACTGGCCGCGGCCGAACGGCGGCAAGGCGTTGGCCTTCAGCGCCGCTGCGAATTTTTGCGTGTCGAAGTTTCCCATGGCTGGGCTGCCTCCCGTTCATGTCGAATGCAGCACGGGACGCGAGCGGGAATCAATCTTTGCGGTGCCGCTCAGTCCGCCAGCCCCGCCAGTTCCGCCCGCAGTGCCGGAATCCCCGCGCCGGTTTCGCTGCTGGTCACCACAATGTGCGGGAAGGCCGCCGGATGCAGACGAGCCAGCGCCTCGGTCTGTTCGGTCTTTCTCGCCAGCGCCACCGGTTTGACGCTGTCGCTCTTGGTCAGCACCAGTTGGAACGTCACTGCCGCTCGGTCCAGCAGGTCCATGACGTCGTGGTCGGCCTGCTTGAACTCGATCCGCGCGTCCATCAGCAGCATGACCCGCCGCAGCGTCGGCCGCCCGCGCAGGTAGTCGAACATCATCCCCTGCCAGTCGGCCTTGATGTCCTTCGATGCCCGCGCATAGCCATAGCCCGGCATATCGACCAGTGTCAGCCGCCCGCCGAGGTCGAAAAAGTTCAACTGCCGCGTCCGCCCCGGCTCCGACGAGGTCCGAGCCAGCGAATTGCGGCCGGTCAGGGCGTTCAGCAGCGACGATTTCCCCACGTTGGACCGTCCGGCAAAGGCGATCTCGGTCCCTGCCAGCGGCGGCAACTGGTCCAGCTTCTGCGCGCCGAAGAAGAACTGGCACTCGGCCGCGAACAGCAGCCGCCCCGTCTCCAGCGCCGCCGCGTCGGCTTCCGCCGGCGTCAGCGCCACGGCATCGCTCATGTGCGCGCCAAAGACGGCTTAGCCAGCCGGGTGCGCCGCTGGATCAGCCATTGCTGCGCCACCGAGAGGGTGTTGTTCCAGCTCCAGTAGATGATCAACCCGGCCGGGAATTTCGCCATCATGAAGGTGAAGATGATCGGCATGAACTGGAACAGTTTTGCCTGCACCGGATCGGGCGGCGGCGGGTTCAGCTTCTGCTGCAGGAACATCGTGCAGCCCATGATCAGCGGCCAAGCGCCCAGATGCAGCAGCGGCACATACGCCGCCGGATCGAACGGGATCAGGCCGAACAGGTTGAACACATTCGTCGGGTCAATCTGCGAAAGGTCATGAATCCAGCCGAAGAACGGCGCCTGCCGCATCTCGATGGTAACGAAGATGACCTTGTACAACGAGAAGAACACCGGAATCTGCACCACCATCGGCAGGCACCCGGATGCCGGGTTCACCTTCTCCGCGCGGTAAAGCTGCATCATCTCCTGCTGCATCTTCTGCGGGTCGTCCTTCAGCCGCTCCCGCAGCGCCGTCATCTTCGGCGCCAGCAGCTTCATCTTGCTCATGGAGCGGTACGAGTAGTTCGCCAGCGGGAAAAACAGCGCCTTCACGAACACGGTGAACACCATGATCGCCAGACCGAAATTCCCCAGCAGCGAGTTCAGGAAATCCAGCGCGAAGAAGATCGGCTTGGTCAGGAAATAGAACCAGCCGAAATCCACCGCCTTGTCGAAGTTGGGGATATGGTACTCGCTCTGGTAGTGATCCAGCAGGGTCACCACCTTGGCGCCAGCAAACAGATGGGTGATGCTGGTGACGTCGCCGTTCGCCGGAACCGTCTGCGGATCGGTCGATATGTAATCGACCTGATAATGGTCGCCGTGATCCTCGATGTGGCGGAAATTCACCTTCGACGCGATCACCTGGTCCGGGATCAGCGAGGTCAGCCAGTACTTGTCGGTGATCCCCGCCCAGCCGCCGGTCGCAGTGCCCTCATACGCCAGGCCGCCCTTCTTTTCGCCCTCCGACTTCGCCTTGTCGTAGGTCGTCTCCTGCAGCGTGCCGTCGACCACGCCCAGCAGGCCCTCGAACAGCACATAGTAGCCGGCGACCTGCGGCTTGTAGTCGCGGCGAATGCGCGACCAGGGGAACAGTTTTACGGCTTGCCCGGTGGCGTTCCGCACCGTCTGGTCCACCGAGAACATATAGTTGTCATCGACCGACAGCCCGATCTGGAACGTCAGTCCGGCGCCGTTGGCCCAGGTCAGGATGATCGGCTTGCCCGGCGCCAGTTCGCCGGCCGACGCAGTCCACACCGTGTCGTTGTCCGGCAGCTTGACAGACGATCCCTCCGCCGCCGTCCAGCCATATTGGATGTAATACGGATGATCCTGCGAGCGCGGCTCCAGCAGCCGCACCAGCGGTGAATTCGGCGCGATCTCCTCGTGGTAGTCCTTCAGCACCAGGTCATCGAGCTTGGCGCCGAGCAGGTTGACCGACCCTTCGACCTTCGGAGCATCGATCTTCACGCGCGGCACGTTGGCCGCCTCGGCCGCGGGCGCCGGCGGCACCGCTGCCCCCGGCCCGCCCCCGGGGGACGCTTCCGACGGCGTCGCCGAACCGAGGTCGCTCTGGGCGATCTGCCGCGGTGGCGGCTTCGGCAAATGCGGCGCGATCAGCAACTGGAAGCCCAGCAAAATCGCCAGCGATACCGCGATCGCCAGGAAGAGCCTTTTCTGGTCCATCAATGCCCCATATTCCGGTCGATTCCCGCCCCGCCAGCGCGGGGCACCGGATCGACACCGCCTTCATGCCACGGGTTGCAGCGCAGGATACGCTTCGCCGCCATCACCGTTCCGCGTGCCGCGCCATGTTCGCGCAGCGCCTCAACGGCATACTCACTACAACTCGGCCAGAACCGGCAATGCGAGCCGATGAACGGCCGCAGCGTCCACTGATAGACGCGCACCGCCCCGATCCCGACCTGAGCGACCGGCTTCATACCCCGGTTCTGTCCAGCGCGCGCCCGATATCACCTTGCAGCGCGATGAAATTTCGTCCGCGCGTGCTGTTGCGCCCAATCAGCACCAGATCGACGCCCACAACCTTGCGCTCCGCCAGCAGCAGGCGCGCGGCTTCTTTCAGCCGGCGGCGGGTGCGGTTGCGGATCACCGCATTGCCGACCTTCTTCGTCACCGTGAAGCCGATCCTGGCCGGCCCGTCATCCGCGCGAGCCAGCGCCTGAAGCACCACACCGCCAATCGCGGCTTTCTTGCCGGATGCCGCCACACGCAGGAACTCCGGACGGCGCTTCAGGCGGTCCGGCCGAACCGCGGCGGCGTTGGCTGTCTGGGCTGGCATGGATGGCATACCAGCGGTTCGCGCCTCAGGCGGACAACTTCTTGCGGCCCTTGGCCCGGCGGTTTGCCAGCACCTTGCGCCCACCCACGGTCTCCATGCGGGCGCGAAATCCGTGCCGGCGCTTGCGGACCAGTTTCGACGGTTGATAGGTGCGCTTCACGACTATTCTCCGAAAACCTTGCGTACGGCGTCCATATGATCCGTACCCTTGCATGCATGCCGGCGGGTGCGCCTGCTGAGGCGACCCGTCGGAAGCGGCGGCTTATACGGACACGGCCCACACCCGTCAATCGCCGCGTCGGCCCCGTGCTCGTTATCATGGCGCCGGTTGCGCTGCGTTCCGCAACCCACCACTGTGCGCATCCTGGCGCGACATCCGTCGCCGAACCCGCCGAAACCGGACCGTTCTGGATGCCATCGTGACATACCGCCCCGCCCCCGAAGTGTCATCCCATGCAGCGTCATCACCCCGGCCGCGGCCGCCGGCCTCGTATCTGATCTTCCGTCGAGCGGACTGGGCCGCGCTGCGCGCCAACACGCCGCTGTCGCTGTCCGAGGCGGACCTGAACGAACTCCGCGGATTGAACGACCCGGTCTCCCTCGCCGATGTCGCCGAGGTCTATCTGCCGCTGTCGCGTCTGCTCAACCTGCGCGTCATGGCGGCCCGCCACCTCAACACCGTGGTGGAAAGTGCCTTTCTCGGGCGGCCAGGTTCAGCCGCGCCCTTCATCGTCGGCATCGCCGGCAGCGTCGCGGTGGGCAAGAGCACCTTCGCCCGCTTGCTGCAGGCCGTGCTGGCCCGCTGGCCGGACCATCCGCGGGTCGATCTGGTCACCACCGACGGCTTCCTCTACCCCAACCGTGTCTTGCAGGAACGCGACCTGATGCGCCGCAAGGGCTTCCCCGAAAGCTACGATCTGCGTCGCATGCTGGCCTTCCTGACCGCGGTCAAGTCCGGCGAGACCGGACTCGAAGTGCCGATCTACGCGCATGACGCCTATGACATCATACCCGGCCAGACGCAGACCATCGAGCGGCCGGATATCCTTATTTTCGAAGGCCTCAACGTCCTGCAAACCGTGTCGCAGGCGGCGACCGTCGCCTCCGACTTTTTCGACTTCTCGATCTATCTGGACGCCGATCCGTCGAGCATGGAGGCATGGTACGTCGCCCGCCTGATGTTGCTGCAGCGCACCGCGTTTCAGAACCCCTCATCGTACTTCCATCATCTCAGGGATTGGACCCCTGAGCAGGTCGAGGACATGGCGCACCGGGTCTGGGCACAGATCAACCTGCCCAACCTGACGCAGAACATCCAGCCGACCCGGGAGCGCGCGAATCTGGTGATCCGCAAGGGGCGCCAGCACGCCGTGGAGGAACTCTGGCTGCGCCGGACGTAAGCGCCTCGGTTGCGGGGCAGGCGTTGCGGGCAATGCTCGCGGCCGATCCTGTGCGGCGGCGTATCCTGGATCTGGTAGGGTCGCTGGCGCTGCCGGATTGCTGGATCGGCGCCGGTTTCGTCCGTAACGCCGTGTGGGACCGGCTGCACGGGCGATCCGCTGCGCCGTTACGCGGCGACGTCGACGTCATCTGGTTCGACCCGCAACTCGCCACGCCGGCGGACGATGCCAGGCTGGAAGCGCGACTGCGGGCCCATGACCCCGGCATCGTCTGGTCGGTGAAGAACCAGGCGCGCATGCACCGGCGCAACGATGATGCACCCTATTGTTCGGCGACGGACGCCATGCGGTACTGGCCTGAGACCGCCACCGCGGTCGCGGTCAGGCAAACCGCGTCCGGAAGCTGGGAAATCGCCGCGCCGTTCGGTCTGGCGGATCTGTTCGGGTTGGTGCTGCGGCCAACCCCGCGCTTCGCAGGCGCAAAGCGCGCAGCCTTCCTCGATAGGGTGCGAAGCAAGGGCTGGCTGGACGCCTGGCCGCGGTTGCGGATCGAAATGGAGCCAATCACAGCCCGCAAGCCTGACACCGGCGAGATCAGCCCCGATCGGTCAAGCGCTTGCCGCAGGTCTCGCGCCCGCCTGTGATCTCGCGCCTGGCTCTGCGCGCCCGCGATGACCTCGGACAGATATTATGGCGCAACCCTGGTTGGATGCGCGCCATGCGCAGCGCCGGTTAGCTGCGCCAACAAGCGCGAAATCCAGTTTTCCGCCCCGGCCGACGCGCTGGCTGGGCCTTCAACGACATCGCTCACTTCGTCGGACAGCCAGGCAGCATCGACGTCCCTGTAGTAATGCCTGGACAAATACGTGACGATATCGCCGACGGTGACCGCCCGTTCCAGCATCTCGACCGGCAATTCGATATCGAACGCCTCTTCGAGACAAAGTCCGAGCTGAATCCGGCCCAGCCGTCCGAACCGAAGATCGGCCGCCAGCTTGATGTCCGAGGTTATCGCCCTTTCGCCCACGTCCCTGGTCTGTTCAATCGCGTGCGCCACGCGGCTGAGAACGGACCGTTCGATTGCAGCTTCCATGTCAAGCCTATCCTCCTCACGATTGCGTGAGTAAACCACATAGCGCGTGCGTATGCAACTGGGGGTTGTGTCGATTTTGAAAATTTGTTCGACCGGGTCACGTGCCGAAGCCAAAAGCCACATCGCGCAAACCGGGCACACGGCGGGTGCAGATCAAACCCGCGCGCCGCCCGCCCGCCTTACGCCTCGCGGCGGATCTGCAAACTTCTGACGCCGACCCCCAACAACCGTTCGTCGTTTGAGCCGGTCACATCGATTGGGCGCGCTGGTCTTGCGACGAGCAGGTGCACGGTAAGCTCCGTTTGGCCGTTCGTGCAGTCTTCCGGCAACACCCATTCATTCGGGCCGTCGACCGCGAGAACCGTGTCGAGAACGGTATCGTTGACCGCCAGGCCGACAGACAGATCGACCAGCGGCGGCGTCAGTTCGAACGCCAGCGCGAACACGCCCTGCAACGGCCGGTCGAACCGCAACAGAATCGATGCATCCGGCCCGGCGGTCCAGCATCCCCAGGGTTCCGGATTGTGCCAGCCCTCCAGCAGCATGCCGCGATCGCCGGCGTCACTGGATACGCGGATCACCGGTCCGATCGGGCAGACCGCAGCCGCTTCCCGATGCAGCACGAGTTGCCGCACGCCGACCCCCATCGTCCGCCGGTCTGACGAATCGGAAATCTCCGCCGGGCAGAATGTTTCGGAAACCGCCAGACCAAGCAGCAGCGTCTGCTGGTCGTCCGTCGCCGCCGGCGGCAGGCTCCAGCGATTGGTACCAGCGGTCGGGATGGTCATCGGCAGGTCGCGCCCGTTCACCGAAACGGTCAGAGCGTTGGTGACCGGCGCGCCCGTCAGGTCCATCTCCAGCCGGAACGGACCGAACAACGGCTGGCGCAGCATCAGCCGCACAACGGCATTTTTCTGGCTGGTCCAGACACCCCAGGGTTCGGGCGCATGCCAGCCGCTGACCAGGACCTCATCGCGCACCGCGTTGGCCCCCAGTTGCATCGGAATCCCCGGCTCGTAGAAAGTCGATACGAACGGAATCAGCCTGATGCTGCTCACGCCGATCCCCAGTTCCCGGTCATCGGCCGAAACGCCCGCCCGCACCGCGCAGAACGTTTCCGACACCGTCAGCAACACCAGCAGTTCGGTCTTCCCGTTGGTCGCCTTCATCGGCAGGTCCCAAGTGTTGACGCCCTCCACGGGCGATACCGCCGGCAGCATCATGCCGTTGACCGACAGCGTCAGCTCTGGCCGCTCCGGCGGCAGCGCAAGATGCAGTTCCAGCCGGATCGCAGCCTGCATCGGTTCGGCTACGCTCAGGCGCAGCGACGCGGTTGGTTTGCTGGTCCAGCAGCCCCATTCCTCCGGTGCGTGCCAGCCGGTCAGCAGCACCCGGCTCGGCATCGCACCCGCCCGGAGCGACATCGGCATGTTCATTTTGCACAACGTCGGCCGATAGGTCAGCAGCCGCACCGCGCCGACGCCAATGCCCAGGATACGGTCATCGGGGGAGTTGCCCAGGCGGGCTGGACAAACCGTCTCGCCGACATGCAACCCCACAACCAGGCTGGTCTTCCCGGCGCTCAGTTCGCGCGGGATGTCCCAGGCGTTCGGCCCCGGCACCGGGTCGATCAGCGGAAACGGCGTACCGTCGATGCTGATGCGCAGGTTGGCCCCCACGGCGGACGGCGTGATATCGAGTTCCAGCGTCAGCGGCTCAGTCGTCGCCTCGGCAAGATCGATGTGGATCGAGGCGTCGCCGCCGTCGGTCCAGCGGCCCCACCGTTCAGGTTCATGCCACCCGTCCGGCAGAACCTGTTTGTCCCATGCGGTGCCCGACATCGGGAAGCTGCCGTTCAACGCGAACCGATACGGTGCGGCATCCGAACCTGTCGTTTCTCCGACGATTCGATCCCACTGCGCCTGGCGTTTGCGAATGCCCGGCGTGATCCGCCGTGGCACTGCCATGACGAGCTGAGCGTAATCGGCGACCCGGCGCAGCGCCGCCCCAGCCCGGCGAACCAGTTGCTGGCGTTCCAGCAGCCGTTCGGGCACCTCCAGCATCTCCAGTATGTCGGCGGCCAGCGAGTCGGCGCTGTTGTGGGCGGGTGGCATCTCGGCAACCGCGGGATCGAGGCCGCGCAGCGCGACACGGGTGCACGCAAGCGGATGGCCCACGGCGAGCGTCGTGAACAGTTTGCTCGATATCCCGGCGCCCCCGGTGTCGGGCACCACCGTTAATCGGCACCAGGACCGGATGGCTTCCAGATCCTCCACGTAGCCGAGAAAATGCAGCAGCGGCGAGGCATAGGCCGGTTGGGTGGCGTGAATGCCGGCGCGCCCGACGATCGCGACGCTGATCGAACGCGCTTGCAGGAACGGACGCCAGACCCGGTCCAGGAACCAGCGGATCGAAACGATGTTCAGCCCGTGTTCAGAGCCGACCAGCAGCAGATCGAACCGAGCCGGTGCCGTCATGGTGACAGGCGGCGTGACCGGCGTATAGACGCGCGGCAGCACCGCAACGGCGCGGCGGCAATCCGGCGCCAGCCGTGCCATTTCGCTGTCGCTGATGAAGCAGCAGACGTCCGGCACGCCCAGGATCTGCGCCTGCACCCGGGCCGCGGCGGCAGCGGACTTCATCGCGGCTGCCTCGCCTTTGCCAGCCAGCATCGCCCAGTGGTGCAGCGTCACCGCGCGGTCTTCGTGCAGTGCCAGCAACATACGCGCCTGGGGCGCCAGCGCGATGGCCGAACCGACGCATTGAATGTGGTTGGCGATCACGCACTCGGCCTGCCGGACCGCTCGCAGGATCGCCTCGTCGGCGATGCGGCAGTCAGCCGTGGCCGCCAGACGGTCGCGCCAGACCGCATCGGCGTCCTTGGTCTCCAAGCGCGGCGGCGGTCCATCGGGCACCGCAATGACATCGACATGACCGCCGGCATTCACGCTGTTTTCCCGGATCATGGCATCCAGCCGGGAGCGCAACGTCGCGCCCCTGCGCCAGACCCCATCGGCGAACACGCGGATCACCAGGAAGCCCGCGCCGACCAGGCTTTCGATCTGGTTTTCGAACAGGGTCGTGTTGCCGCACCGGCCCAGCGGAAGCTGCATCTGCACCGCGATCTTCTGGTTGGCGTCGGCCCCTGGCGCGATCACCTCGGGGGCCGGCGCAAATTCGTCAAGCGGCCACACCGGCAGCCCCACCATTGCGGTCAACGCCGCGTGGTCATCGTCCTCGGTGAGGAAGACGCATCCGGCGAACGGCCATGCGGCGCGGAACCGCTCGGCGAACCCACCCGCCAGCGGCCGCCCCGATATGCCGGTGGACAACACGACGACGGACAGCGCCGGCGGCGGCGGGCGCCGCTCCAGCACCTGCAGCAGTCGCAGCCGGAAAAACCCATCCAGGTCGCCGGGCGCGCAGTCCGGAAACAAAACGACACGGGCCGGTCCGGCCTCCGTCAACGCCTCCCACCCACCCAGCAACGCCGCCAGCCCCGCGGTCTGATCGCCATCCGGACTGGCCGGCGGAATTGCGGCGACACCGGGTGTCCCAAACCAGCGTGTGACAGCGTCGAGCAGTCGCGTTGAGAGCAGTTGGCTGGTCAGCGGTTCGAATCCTGAAGCGGGGGAGGCAGTCACCACGAGGCGCCGCGGCCGGCGGTTTGAGCGCGTATTGCAAAACGTGTGTGCAAGGGCTTTGCGAGCCACAAGCTGGCAGGATAATCATCGCTGGCGAAACGCGGGTCAATCGAAACCCCAAGGAGGACCGTAATGCCCCTCGACCACCCAATTGAGCGCCCGCGTTCCGGCTCCGACTGGATCGCGCCGGACTGCGTCGGCATGGATTTCTACGCCGCCGACCGCGGCCTTCGGGACTTGCTGGCGCTGTATCTGCCGGCCGCGGTCCTCGATCATTTGACCCCGCATTACCAGCGGCTGGGGGTTTTGGCTGGCGGGCGGCTCGATGATCTGGCGCGAACCGCGGACCGTCATGCGCCCGTCCTGCACGCCCGCGACCGGTTCGGGCGCGATGAGGACTGGATCGAATATCATCCGTCGTATCGTGCTATGGAGCAGATCGCATTTGGCGATTTTCAGTTCCACGCCATGTCGCATCGTGGCGGCGTGCTGGGCATGGATCGCCCGCTGCCGCCGGTGGCGAAATACGCCTTCCAGTATTTGTTCGTGCAGGGCGAGTTTGGACTGATGTGTCCAATCAGCGTGACGGACACATCCATTCATCTGATTCGCACCTTCGGCAGCAATTCGTTACAGGACTACTTATTACCGAAGATGCTGTCATCCGACCTTCCCACGATGTGGAAGGGCACGCAGTTCATCACCGAAAAGGCCGGCGGTTCGGATGTCGGCGCGATTGAAACGGTCGCCCGGCTGCAGGACGGAACCTGGCGCCTGTACGGCGAAAAATGGTTTTGTTCGCATACCGATGCCGATGTCGCGCTGATGCTGGCGCGCCCCGAAGGTGCTCCCGCGGGCACGCGTGGGTTGGCGCTGTTTGCGCTGCCCCGGCGGCTGCGCGACGGCAGTCGCAACGCCTACAGAATCGTTCGCCTGAAAGACAAACTCGGCACCAAATCGATGGCCAGCGGGGAAATCCGCCTCGAAGGCGCCGAGGCGTTCCTGGTCGGCCAGCCGGACCAGGGCCTGAAACAGATGATGGAGCAGGTCAATCTGTCCCGCCTCTCGCACGGCGTGCGGGCAGCCGCGATGATGCGGCGCTGCCTCAATGAGGCACTGGCGGCGGCCCGAGGCCGCACCGCTTTCGGCCGGACCGTCGCCGACTTCCCGCTGATGCGCCGGCAACTGATGAAGATGCTGGTGCCAGCCGAGCAAGCGCTGTCGATGGCACTGTGCACCGCCGATGCGATGGGCCGCGGTGCGCGCGACGAACTGCGGGTGCTGACCGGGCTGCTCAAACTGCGAGCCTGCCGCGACAATGTGGTGGTTGCCACCGCCGCGATGGAGGCCCGCGGCGGCAATGGCTACATTGAGGACTGGGTCAACCCGCGCCTGATCCGCGATGCCCAGGTCGGGCTGCTCTGGGAGGGAACCAGCAACATCAACGCCCTCGATGTCGTCGGCCGGGCGGTCGGCAAAGCCCGCGCGCACCTGGCGCTTCAGGCGATGCTGCGCGCCCGTCTGGAGGACGCATCGGTATTACCGCCCGCGTTGCGCCAGGCGCTGGGCAAGGCGCTGGATCGTACCATTGCACTGGTTGACCGGATCGCCGCAGATGGGCAGGAAACATTGGTTCGTCAGGCCGCAACGGCGCTCTATGACGTGTCGAGCGCGGTGTTGCTGGCGTGGGAAGGATCGCGCCCCGGCGCCGATGCAAGGCGGGTGCTGCTGGCGCGGTTTGTGCTGGCGCACCGGCTGTCCCCGGCCGACCCGCTGGCCCCCGAGGAGGCCGCCTGGGAAAGCGCCGCCATTGATGCGTTGCTCGGCGAGCGGCCACTGACGTTGCAGCAAGCAGCCCCGCTTCTCGCGTAATGCGCGGCCGCTTCGGCGTTTCCCCGATGGCGTCGTATGTCGCCCGGCGCTGAGAGCATTCCGGCTCCCGACGCGGATGCGTCTGCTCCAGAACTCATCCCGAACAGCGCCCAGGGGCGAGGTGACGCAATCCGTCCAGGGAACGACTTGTGGGCGGCACCCTGCCGAAGTCTGCGCACTCGATGATGACGGCCGATTCAAGGGATATTGCTAGGAAATATGTTGACCTAGTCAACTGATTGGCCAATCCTTGGAGTTCAGGAGGTTCCGATGACCGATGATGCCATGCTCGCACAGTCCGATGCCATCGCCGCGGTCCGGCGCTTCAGCCGCTTCTATACGCGCCAACTCGGCTTGCTCGCGGAAGGCCTGCTGCACAGCGATTTTTCGCTGACCGAGGCGCGCGTGCTGTATGAACTCGCGCACCGGGACGCGCCGACGGCCGCCGAGCTTTGCCGCGACCTGGGGCTGGATGCGGGCTATCTGAGCCGTATTCTGAAGGCATTCGATCAACGCGGGCTGATTGCGCGCGAAGCATCGCCGCATGATGGCCGGCAAGCCCTGTTATCCCTGACGCCGACGGGGCGTGCCGCGTTCGAGCCGTTGGACATTGCATCGCAGGAGAACATTCTGGCGATGATCGGCGCCCTTGAGCCGGAGCGGATTGCTGCACTGGTGCAGGCCATGCGGATGGTCGAGACCTTGATGGGGGGCGTCCCTGTCGTGCCGGCTGCCGTCACCCTGCGGCCGCATCGGCTGGGTGACCTTGGCTGGATCGCTCGCCGCCAGGCCATCCTCTACGCCCAGGAGTACGGCTGGGACGCCACATACGAGGCACTTGCCGCCGAGATCCTTGCGGCCTTCGTCAAAAGCAACGACCCGGACCGGGAACGAGGCTGGATAGCGGAACACGACGGTCATATCGTCGGTTCGGTTTTCGTCATGCGCGGGTCGGACAGCGTGGCCAGGCTGCGGCTGCTTTATGTGGAGCCGTCCGCGCGCGGAACCGGCCTGGGGCGAAGGCTGGTCGATGCCTGCATCGATTTTGCCCGCGACAAGGGCTACCGGACGCTGACGCTATGGACCAACGATGTCCTGCTGCCGGCGCGCCGTATCTACCAGCAGGCGGGCTTTAGCTGCGTCGCGGCGGAGCCGCATCGCTCGTTCGGCAAGAACCTCGTGGGTGAGACGTGGGATCTGTCGCTTTGATGCGGGCCGGATGGTCCGTCATGGCGCCGTCAGGACCGCTTCGTACACCTCCAGGGTCGCATCCTGCATCGCCCGCACCGTCGGCACCGACGCCCGCGCCCGCTCGCCCAGCGCGTGCCGCTCCGCCGGATCGAGGCCCAACGCGTTTCCAATCGCAGCGGCGAGAGCGTCCGGATCGCCGGGTGGCACGCGCCAGCCGGTTTCGCCGTGATGCACCGTTTCCACCGGGCCGCCGAGATCGGAGGCAATGACCGGCCGGCCCATTGCCTGCGCCTCGATCACCACGCGGCCGAACGCTTCCGGCCTGGTCGAGGCATGCACCACCACGTCCGCCAGCGCCAAAGCGGCGGGCATGTCGTCGCACTGGCCGACCAGCCGCAAACGGCTGGCGATGCCAAGGCGCGCGGCCCGTTTTTCCAGGGACTTCGTATAGCGGTGACGGCCCTGGTCCGACCCGACCAGGACGCACATGATGTCGGGCCGTCCCAGGCGGGCGATCGCATCGAGCAACACCGTGTGACCCTTCCAGGCGGTCAGCCGTGCGGGCATCATGATCGTGTAGCCACCCTCGGGCAGGCGCCACTCGGCGGCCAGTTTGGCGATGCGGCTGCCCGAAATCGCAGCGGGGTCGAAAACGGCGGGATCCACGCCGCGCGGGATGACACGTATACGGCCGGGATCGACGCGATGACGGGCCACGACGAGATCGGCAATGAACTGGCTGGCGGCGATGATGATCCGGCCGCTTGCCATCACGCTGTTATAGCGGCGCTTGAACGGCAGGCCCTCGCCATAGGTGCCGTGATAAGTCGTCACGAAGGGGATCCCGGTGCGTTGGCAGGCAAGCCAGGCGGACCAGGCCGGCGCCCGCGACCGCGCATGCACCAATGAAACTTTATGGTCCCGCATCAGGGTTTCCAAACACGCGGCGTTGCGCCAGATACCGAACGGCGATTTCGTGGTCAGCGGCAGCGTGATGTGATGGCCGCCGGCCCGCTCGATCGACCGCACCAGGGGACCGCCGGCGCTGGCAACCAGTGCGGTCGCCTCGGCTTCCACCAGTGCCTGGGTGATTTCGATCGTGCCGCGCTCCACCCCGCCGGTGATCAGCGACGGCAGGACCTGCAACACGACCGGGGACTCGGGCGATGGTGACATCCTGTCACGGTATCATGCTTGTTGCCGCGGGGTAGCATGGGTAGAGTCGCACGGGTGATACCACAAGGGTAGGTCCATGCGTGTGCCGCTGTATGATCATTCCGCCCGACGGAAGACGGTGAGCGTGACATTGAACGCCGATCTGGTGGCAAAATCGGCGGCGCACGGGATCAATATCTCCCGTGTGGCGGAGGCGGCGCTGGCAGCGGCGTTCGAGGCGGCGGAGACGGCGAATATACGGCAGGAAATCCGCGAAGCGGCGCGGTACACCGAAGAACTTGTTCAAACGTATGGGCATCCTTTCCCCGAATCGCGCGCGATCTTCATGCCGGATGGCGAAAGCTCGGAACACGTCGACGACGATGCAGCATGACCTGTTTGAAAACCCGAACCGGCGGGAGCGGTTGGGCTTTCCGCTGATCGTCCTCCTGCAGGCCAATGTGGCGGAGGGCAAATATCGGATCATTGCCCCGCTGACCGGTGCCACACCGCGCACGCCAGTATCCAGAATGGTTCCAATCGTCGAACATGCCGGTGCAACCTACGCCGTTATCCTCACTTTGATGACGAATATTTCGGTCCGCTTGTTGCGAGAACCGGTTGGCTCGATCGCCCACTACCGGGACGATCTGACCCGCGCACTGGACTGGCTGTTCTGGGGGATATGATGACCAACAGTGAGACCGCTGGACGCCTCGATCGCGGCAACGGCACCGAACTGGCCTGGATTCGGCTCCCAGGCAGCGCCCCGACCGTCGTGTTCCTGCCCGGTTTCCGCTCCGACATGACCGGAGACAAGGCGACAACGCTCGCCGCCTGGTGCGCCGAACAGGGCGCGGCGATGCTCCGCTTCGACTATTCCGGACATGGGGCGAGCAGCGGTGATTTCCTGGACGGGACGATCGGCGCCTGGGCGGCGGATGCGCTGGCCGCCATCGATGCGTTGACCGAGGGTCCACTGGTTCTGGTCGGGTCGTCGATGGGCGGCTGGATCGCGTTGCTGACGGCGCTGGCGCGGCCGCAGCGCGTTGCAGCCCTGGTCGGCATCGCAGCGGCACCGGATTTCACCCAGCGCCTGATGTGGGAGTCGATGCTGCCCGCCGAACGCGCCACGCTCCAGCGCGACGGCGTGCTGTATGTGCCAAGTCAGTACGGCGATCCGACACCGGTCACCAAAGCGTTGATCGAAGATGGCGCGCGGCATCTGGTGCTGACGGGCCACATCCCGATCCGCTGTCCGGTGCGCCTGCTGCACGGGCAGGCGGACCCCGACGTGCCGTGGGAACTGTCGCTCAGGATCGCGGAACAGCTTGAAGCGCCGGATGTGCGGGTCATCCTGGTCAAGGACGGCGATCACCGCCTCTCCCGACCGGCGGATCTGACCCTGCTACGGCAGACGGTCGGCGCGCTCCTCCGCCAGGATGGCGCGTAGCCCCTCACCATATGTCGGATACAGCCAGTCGAGTCCCAGCGCGGCCTTCGTCTTGGCGCTGGCGACCTTGCGGTTCTCCGCCCAGAAGCTGCGTGCCATCGGCGACATGGCGGGCAACGCGGTTTCGAAACCGACCTCCGGCGGCGGCGTGACGCCCAGCAGAGCGGCCGCTTCGGTAACGACGGCGGCGGATTCCGACGGCTCGTCATCCGCGAGGTTCAGCACCCGGCCCCCGAACGGCCGGTCCTGGCGCATGGCGGCCAGCACGGCGCGCGCGATGTCATCGCGGTGAATCCGACCGAAATGATGTCCCGGCTTGATCATCCTGCGCGCTCGGCCGGCGCGCAAATCGTCGAAGGCGGAGCGCCCTGGGCCGTAGATCCCGGCAAGGCGAAAG
>Ga0182012_10000986_pt1 | contig 31332 bp, 33 predicted proteins | sample 612S2SmetaG_FD_120486 | JGI IMG/M metagenome (GOLD analysis project Ga0182012, IMG submission 120486) | Permafrost microbial communities from Stordalen Mire, Sweden - 612S2S metaG | ecosystem: Environmental > Terrestrial > Soil > Wetlands > Permafrost | place: Sweden: Stordalen | collected...
AAGTGACCGAGGATTTCACCCACCCCGATCGGGCCTGACCACCCGATTGCAGATCAGCCGCGCATGAAAGCGTTCAGCGCCGGGGTCGAGAGCGATTGATCGAGATAATCGAACGTGCCGTGTTCCGCGACCTCCCTGGCAGCATTGACCAGACCCGTCATCGCGGCGCGGTACAATGAGGTCGCCAGACTGACGCGCTTCACGCCGGCCTCGGACAGCGCGGCGACGGTGAACGACTTTCCTGCGATCCCCGCCATGAAGTTCACCGGCCGCGACAGCGCCGCGCACACCGCTCTCACCGCTTCGAGATCGGGAAGGCCGGGCGCCATCAGCACATCGGCGCCGGCGGCCTCAAACAAGCGCAGGCGGCGGATCGTGTCGTCAAGATCGGGATTGCCGCGCAGGTAGTTCTCGGTGCGGGCGGTGAGGGTGAAGGGAAACGGCTGGGACCGCGCTGCCTGCACTGCGGCGGCGATACGGTCCGCCGCATGGGCGGGGTCGAACAGCGGCTGCGCTTTGTCGCCGGTGGCATCCTCGATCGAGGCACCGACAAGCCCGATGGCGGCCGCGAGACCGATGGTTTCGGCAGCCGCCTGGGGTGTGTCGCCAAACCCCTTCTCCAGATCGGCCGATACCGGCAGATCGGTGGCATCGACGATGGCTTTGCAATGCGCCAGCGCCTCCTCCCGCGTCACCATGCCGTCGCGGCGGCCCAGCACGCCGGCGCATGCACCGCTTGAGGTGGCGATGGCCTTGAACCCCAGCGCGGTGAGGATGCGGGCTGACCCGGCGTCCCAGGCGTTAGCGATCACGAAAGTCTCCGGCGCTTCATGCAGGGCACGGAAGCGCTGCGCCTTTTCAGATATGTCGGACATCATTCGGCGGCCTTGCGTTCGTTGCGGATTTCCCCGGTGTGTTCGCCCAATCGTGGAGCCGCGCGCCGGATCGATCCCGGGGTGGCGGAAAGCTTGACGGTGACGCCCATGGTGCGGAATGGGCCGGTCTCCGGATGGACGGTTTCCACGACCATGTCGCGGGCCAATATCTGCGGATCGGTATAGACCTCATCGTAATGCAGCACCGGTCCCGCCGGAATCCCCAGTTTCTCCAGCGCCCCCAGCCAGTGCGCCGACGGCTGTGTCCGCAACTTTTTCGCCAGCAGCCCCACCAGCGCATCGTTGTGCGACACCCGCTCCACATTGCTGGAGAACCGAGGATCGGCCACCAGTTCCGGCGCGCCAACCAGTTCGCACAACTGAACAAAGAACTTCTGCTGCGACGCACCAACGGTAATGTAACCATCCGCGGTCTGGAAGCACTGATACGGCGAACTGCCGCGATGCGCCTGGCCGATCCGTTCGGGACGCGTCCCAGTCGCAAAATAATGCGCCGATTCATACACCGCGAGCGACGTCGCCGCTTCCAGCAACGAGGTCTCGACATGCTGGCCCTCACCCGTGCGATGCCGAGCCTCCACCGCCGCCAGAATGCCGAAGGCCAGGAACATGCCGGCGGTCACGTCGGAAATAGCGATCGGCAGGCGATGGGGCGGCCCGTCGGCCGGTCCGTTGGTGCTCATCAGTCCCGACATCGCTTGCGTGATCAGGTCGAACCCGCCCCGAGACCGGTACGGCCCGGTCTGCCCAAACCCGGAAATCGACGCCAGGATCAGCCGCTTGTTGCGTTGGTGCAGCACCCCCCATCCCAGCCCCAACCGGTCGAGCACCCCCGGCCGGTAATTCTCCACCAGGATATCGGCCTGCTCGACCAGAACCAGCAGCGCCGCCTGGTCTTTTGGCTGCTTGAGATCGAGCACGACAGACCGTTTATTGCGGTTCCAGGTCATGAACGGCGCGCTCTCGCCGTTGACGAAGGGCGGCATGTTGCGGGCAGAATCCCCCTGGGGCGGCTCGATCTTGATGACGTCGGCGCCGTGATCCGCCAGCAGCATGGCTGCGTATGGTCCTGAGAGATGGCTGGTCAGGTCGAGGACAAGAAGGTGATCGAGCGCGCCGGCCATGTTGGTTCCTCCGTTGGTGCCCAGGGATGATGCCACAAGGTAAAAATTGCGCCATCATCGGCGCCTCAAGGATGAGGGAGACTGCGGCGTGGATCAAATCACCGGCAAGCTGGACCTGAGAAAGTTCCGCCACCCCGCCATCACGGCGAAGGGCGAAGCGCGCGCCACCGTCGCACTCCAGGCGCTCGAAACCCTGTGGTTCAACACCGGCACCCTGTGCAACCTGACCTGCCGCAACTGCTATATCGAATCATCGCCGCGCAACGACCGGCTGGCCTACCTGACCCTTGCCGATGTCGAGAGATACCTCGACGAGATCGCCCGCGACCGCCTCCCGACGAAGCTGATCGGCTTCACCGGCGGGGAGCCGTTCATGAACCCCGATATCATCCCGATGCTGGAAGCCGTGCTGTCGCGCGGGCTGCACGCCCTGGTGCTGACCAACGCGATGAAGCCGCTTCGCAAGCTGCGCAACAGGATGCTTGACCTTCGGGACCGCTACGGCGACCGGCTGACCATTCGCGTCTCGATCGATCACCATGATCCGGCGGTTCACGAACAGGAGCGTGGCCGCCGAAGCTGGGCCCCCGCACTCGATGGCCTGGTCTGGCTGGCGGCGAATGGTTTCAGGCTGGATGTCGCCGGCCGGCGCTTCACCGGCGAAAGCGAGCAATCGTTGCGCGACGGCTTTGCCGCGCTGTTCGCCGCCCATGGCATTCCGGTGGACGCCTACGACCCGGTGCGGCTGATGCTGTTCCCGGAGATGGAACCGGAACGGGACGTGCCCGAGATCACCACCGCCTGCTGGGGGATTCTGCACAAATCGCCCGATGACGTGATGTGCGCCGGGGCGCGGATGGTGGTGAAGCGCCGCGATGCGCCGCACCCGGTCGTGCTGGCCTGTACCCTGCTCGCCTACGATCCGCGCTTCGAGATGGGCACCACGTTGAAAGAGGCATCGGTCCCGGTATCGCTCAACCACCCTTTCTGCGCCTCATTCTGCGTGCTCGGTGGTGCATCCTGCAGCCGTTGAGCCAGTAGATCGCTGAACCGTTCCGCACCCTCCGGATTCAGGTGACAGAACTGGTCGCCAAAGAAACGGTCCGGCCAGTGCGGCATGATCTCGGAGGCGACCCTGAAGTGCCTGTAGCGCCGCTCGTAGCCCGCCAGATACGCGGCGAAGCCGTCGCGCACGGCGGGATTGACCTCATTCCAGGTCGCTTCATTCACCGGCATGGCGATAAACCGCGCCTCGATGCCGCTACGGTCGAGCAGCCCGAGCAGCTTGTCGAAGTAATGATCGAGGACGGGCAGCGCCCGGAAGGTGGCCATGTGGCCGTCAAGCGTGACGGTGCTGGATCCCGGATCCGTACCGAAATAGTAATGGCCGCGGGCGGTCAGGGTGTCGGTCAGCGACTGCTGATTGTGCCACCAGCGAAGGAACAGGCCGCTATGCGCCAGATTGGCAAAGAACAATGGCGGAAACCGGGTCTCGTACAGCCAGTCGCGAAACAGCAGCGGCATCAGTGCAAAGTGACGCGAATCATAAACCGACAGATCGCCCATCCGCAGGGACACCTCGCGCAGATCGGACACGTCCTGGCCGTCCATGAAGCCGAAACGAACGCTGCGGTCCCACAACAGATCCGGCCTGCTGAAATGACCCGGATCGAGCGAGATGATCACCAACCGCGGCCGCACCGGGCAGGCCAGCGCGCGCTGCAGCGCGGACAGCGCCTCGATCGCCTTGCCGCCGCCGATGGCCAGGTTGGTCACACGCAACGGCAAACGCGCCGGAATGATGTCGGCGGCAGCACGCGAATCCCCCAGCACGAGAACGTCGCCAAGGTCACATCGGCGGAGCAGGACCTGTTTGGCACGCAGCGACGCGTACTCGGCGTCCATAAAGGCCATCGGCATCGTCGCGACCCAGACCCAGAGCAGCGCAAAGCTCAGCAGGGCAGCCAGACCGAACGGACGCAGATACAGCATCGGTTCAGAACCGGAAATAGAGGAATTCGCTGGTGCCGCCGGCCGCGAGGACGCCCAGCGTGGCGGCACAGCCCATCGCCACCGCCCAGGGCGAGGACGGCCGCCACACCAGGCGGGACGTCGATCCGCTGAGCATCCATTGTCGGGTGGTCGGGGCACACCACACGATTGCATACAAAGCAAACAGCCAAAGCAGCGCCGCGGCCGTTCGGCCATCCGTTCGGATCGGATCGATCCCATGCAACCCCGCCATCCCGCCCAGCAATCCAACCGCCTGCCCAACACTCTCGGACCGGAAAAGGACAGACCCGACCAGAACGCAAATATAGGTCAGGGCTATGCTGGCAACGGCCGGCAAGGCGGGCGCATGTTTCGTACGCCACGCGTGATTGACCAGCAGGAAGCCCGCATGCAGCAGCCCGAACAACAGGAACGGCAGCGTGGCACCGTGCCAGAGCGCAACCAGCACCATGGTCACCACGATCGGCATCCCGATCATGGAGAAAAACCCGGCCGGCGTGGCCTGGGCCGTCGCATCGATCGGCAACCGACGGGCTTTACGCCAGCGCAGGATCGCCAGCGTCAGCGGCGCATGAACCGTCGTCATCAGGAACCGCGTCAGCGACATGTGCCAGCGCTGCCAGTAGGCGATGACCGACTGGGCCCGGTACGGCTGCTCGAAATTGTCGGGAAAGCGCAGACCCACCATCCAGGCGAGGCCGATCGCCATGTCCGTGTAGCCGGAGAAGTCGAAATAAAGCTGGAGCGAATAAGCCATGGCCGCCTGCCAGGCCGGGAAAAACGTCAGTGCAGCCGGGTTGGCGAAGCCCGGACCGACCAGCGTCGACAGTGGATCCGCCAGGATCGTCTTCTTCAGCAGCCCGATGATGAAAAAGCCACTTCCCACCGCCAGATTGTCCGCGCTGAGCCGCCATCCTTCGGTCCGGGCAATCTGCGGCAGCATGTCCCTCGGGTTGAGGATGGGACCAGCCAGCAAAGCCGGAAAGAACGCCGCGTACAAGGCATAGTCACGCATCCGCGGCGCCCTCGTGTCGCCTCCGGCGTGGTGCAGCAAACAGCCGATCTGGGTGAAGCTGACGAAACTCAGGCCAAGGGCTGGCTCTGCGTTCAGGTATTTGAACCATCCCAGCACCGCGAGATTGACGACCACGCCGCCGGTCGCCCATCGCGCCGCAGTGTCGGAGCCGTGCATCCGTCGCAGCAGCCAGAAATTGCCGCCGACGGACAACAGCAGCAACGGAAGGAATGTCGGCGCCCCGGCAGCATAAAAGACCAGCGAGGCGGCGATCAGCCAGGACTTTGCCCAGGCTTCGCCCCGTCTTCCAGCCAGGGCGAAGCCGCCCAGTACAAGCGGCAGAAACCCCAGCAGGAACGGAAAGCCACTGAACCCCACTGCGATCAGGCCGCAGCGAGCGCCTGCTTGGCCTCGATCATCCGAACCAGGTCGCCAATATTGGTCAGGCGGTCGATTTCGGGGAGTTCGAACTGAAGATCGAACCTGCATTCGACTTCGACCACGACGGTGATCAAGTCCATGGAATCCCAGCCCGCCAGATCATCAAAGCGCGTCGTTGACGCAAGGTCGAGGTCTGGATCGTGCAATATGTCGCGGAAAATGGGGGTAATATCGGTGATGGCTGCGGCCACGACCTGCTCCTTCGGTACGGCGCGCAGGACTTATATGCGCAAAAACCTACCGAACCGTTAACGGCCGAAGCTTTATGCGTGTCCGGCTGTGTCGGACAGGAGAAGCGGATCGACGCGAAGCTTGGCAAACGCCCGCCGCCACTTGGTATCGTGCTGGCCGTCGAACAGCAGTGTCTCATCCGCGGGAACAGAGAGCCACGAGTTCTGCTGGATCTCCTGATCGAGCTGTCCGGGACCCCATCCCGCATAGCCAAGCGCAAGTACACACTCGCGCGGCCCGCCACCCTCAGCGATCACCTTCAGGACGTCGAGGCTCGCGGTGAGGGCCATCGCGTTATCGACCTTCAGGCTGCCCTCCCCGGTCCAGTCGCTGGTGTGCAGGACGAAGCCGCGGGCGTTCTCGACCGGCCCGCCGGCGCATAGCTTGATCTGACGGACCGGCGGAAGCGGCGCGACACTCAACTGCTTCAGCAGATCGTCGAAGGTCGGTTTGACGATGGGACGGTTCAGAACGAGGCCCATCGCACCTTCCGGCGTATGGGCACACATGTAGATGACGCTCTGCTGAAAGCGCGGATCCGCCATGGTCGGCATGGCGATCAGAAGCTGGCCCGTCAGAAATCCTTCGGCGGTTGGCGTATTGGAGCCTGGCTGAGCCCCTTTCGGGCCGACCGATCGCGGCGCGTCCGGCCGGGGCGTAGCAGAGGTGGGGCGAGAACTGGCCATGCGGCAAATTTGGGCTTATCGCCCGCTCTGTGCAAGCGGTTCGGTATCGGGTCATGCAGGTTTGTCTGTGATCACCGCCATTGTTAGGGTGCAGACCGGGAAGCCGGAGGAAACAGCCCATGCCGAAAATGGCCGAATCGCCGCTTGCGACGTACATCGCTCATCTGAAGCGGGGTGAACTGGGCTATCAATTCAGTCCGTCCGTAGGGCAAGCGGTGTTCTATCCGCGCGTGATCGCCCCCAAAACCGGCGCGGCGGACCTGGAATGGCGGGTCAGCAAGGGCCTTGGGACGGTGCATGCAACGACCGTGGTCCATCCGCAGCAGGGCGCGCCCTATAATGTGTGCCTGGTGGACGTGGACGAGGGCTTCCGGATGATGAGCCGGATCGAGGACATCGCGCCGACTCAGATCAAGATCGGCCTCCGCGTAACATTCCGCGTCCACACCCCCGAGGGTGATGAGGACCCCTACCCCGTGTTCACCCCGGTGGAGGGCGCATAATGAGCGGCGTCACGCGCGGCAGCGTCGCCATCGTCGGTGCCGCCGAGTCCGATCTCGGCGCGGTCGCCGCACTGATGAGCCCGATCGACCTGATGGCACAGGGCATCCACCGGGCGCTGGACGACGCCGGACTGACCCTCGCCGACGTCGACGGACTGTTTTGCGCCACCACCCAGGCCCGCACCTCCGCCATGTCGCTGGTCGAATACCTGGGTCTGCCGAACGCCTACACCGACAGTACCATCGTCGGCGGGTCGTCGTTCGAGGTCCACGTCGCCCACGCCCATGCCGCACTGGAAGCCGGTCTCTGCAACGTCGCGGTCGTGGCCTACGGCAGCACCCAGCGCACCGTCGGCCGCCGAGCCGCCAGCGCCCGCGAATTCAACCCGTATGAAACACCGTACAAGCCGTTCCTGCCCGCGAGCGCTTACGCGATGGCGGCCAACCGCCACATGCACGAGTATGGCACGACCCGCGAGCAAATGGCCGCCGTCGCCGTCGCCGCCCGCGAATGGGCGCTGCTGAACCCGGCGGCCTGGGAGAAAAAGCCGCTGACCATCGCGGACGTGCTGAATGCTCGGCCGATCAGCGATCCGTTCACCGTGCGCGACATTTGCCTGGTGACCGATGGCGGCGGCGCCATCGTGCTGGTCCGCGCCGACCGCGCCCGCGCCCTGAAACACACGCCGGTGTATGTGCTGGGCAGCGGTCAGTGCATCACGCATGCGTCGATCACCTCGATGCCGGTGTTGACGCATACTGGCGCCATCGAGTCAGGTGCCCAGGCCTATCGGGCGGCGGGTGTGAAGGCGTCGGAGATCACTGTCGTCGCCCTGTATGACGCGTTCACCATCAACACCATCCTGTTTCTCGAAGACCTCGGCTTCTGCCCCAAGGGCGAGGGCGGCCGCTTCGTCGAGGGCGGCCGGATCGCCCCGAACGGAGCCCTGGCGGTCAATACCAATGGCGGCGGTCTCTCGTATTGCCATCCTGGCATGTACGGGCTGTTCCTGTTGATCGAGGCGGTGCGGCAGTTGCGCGGCCAGTGCGGACCGCGGCAGGTGACCGGCGCGGAACTGGCGTTGGTGCATGGCAACGGCGGCGTGCTGTCGGCGCAGGCGACAACGATCCTGGGCGGCCCGGCAACGGTTTGAATTTGTATCGCCATCTGAACCGCCGCGTGTCCCCGGAGCACGCACCCAGCGCCACGCGGCGAGTGTCACCCACCGAGTTTGGCGAAGATATCACCCAGCATTCCTTCGATGCGGTGGTTGGACCGCCCAACGCCATCGATGCCGTTCTCGACCGAGGCAACCCGGCGTTGAAGACCGCTCATGCGGCTTTCCAGCGTGGAGATCCGGCTTTCGATCGAAGCGAAGCGCGCGCCGACGGAAACCACCAGTCTTTGGGTGGCGTCGAAGGCCGCTTCCGCATCGCGCGACGCCTTTTCGGTGCTGCGCAGCACCAATGTGAGATCGACGTTTTCCAACAGGTTTCGCCTCAATGGGCCGGGGTCGCGTGCCTTGCCCAAGTTCACATTGCGTGGAACCTGCTATCGGCTGTCAATCGGATAATGCTGCGTTGGGGCCGAGCGTTTCGATCCATTCACCAAAAATTGGGCTGCCCCTGCAGACCCGCGTCCCCTGGACGAAACGCCCAAAACCGTCCTCAATGCGGCAAGCAAAACCAACAAGGCGAACCATGGCAGGGAACAACCGCACCACCGCCTCCCGGCGCACCGTCCTGATCGGCACATCGCTGGCTGCCGCCGCGACCGCCCTCCCCGCCACCGCGACCGAGACCTTCTGGACCGAATTCTACCAGGCCAAAAAGGGTGACGTCACCCTCGCGCTTTACCGCAAGCGCCTCCACGCCCCGCGCCCAGGGGAACCAAAACTGCCAGTGCTGTTCCTCGTTCACGGCTCATCCGTCTCCGCCCTTCCCAGCTTCGATCTGACCGTTCCCGGCGCCGGCGAATACTCCATGATGAACGTCTTCGCCCGCTATGGCTTCGACGTCTGGACGATGGATTTCGAGGGCTACGGCAAATCCACCGTCACCTCCGGAAACTCCGACATCGCCTCCGGGGTCGCCGACCTCCGCGCTGCCATACAAGTCGTCGCCCGCGAAACCGGATCGGAAAAATTCCATTTCATGGGCGAAAGCAGTGGCGCAATCCGCGCGGGCGCGTTCGCGGTCGCCGAACCGGGGCGTGTCGATCGTCTGGTGCTGGAAGCCTTCACCTATACCGGCAAAGGCTCCCCCACCCTCGCCAAGCGCGGCGAACAAACAGAATTCTACCGCACGCACAACCGCCGACCGCGCGACGAAAAGATGATCCTCAGCATCTTCACCCGCGACAAGCCCGGCACCTCCGATCCCCGCGTCCCCGCCGCCATCGCGCGCGCCGAGATGCCGAACGGCGACAGTGTTCCCACCGGCACCTACCTCGACATGACGGCCAATCTGCCGCTGGTCGATCCGGCCAAAGTGCAATGCCCGGTTCTGTTGGTCCGCGGCCAGTATGACGGAATTTCCACCGAGGAAGACCTGCTCGACTTCTTCACCAAACTGCCCACGCCGGACAAGCAGTACGCGGTGATCCCCGGCGCCGCGCACGCCGTCGCCATGAGCCTGTCCCGCGCCGACCTCTGGCACGTGGTGCACGAGTTCCTGACCCTCCCGAAGACCGCGCAGGCGTAACGAACATGGGTTTCTTCAGCGACGACGGACGCACGCAACTGCTGCCGGCAAAGAATCTGCCGCATCGCTTCCCGGTCCCCACCCACATCGTATCGCGTTTCGTCAGGAGGACGTGATGGGCATCCGCGTTCACAATCTTTACTGCGACGCCAACGGCGAGTCCCACTGGCGCGACGTCCAGATCGAATGGGCCCAGGAAGGGCCGGAGGGAAAAACCTCCGCCCGCCTGCCCGCGACGGGCATCATCTTCCGCCAGACCCAGGCCGAACATGACCGTCCCTGGCACCCCGCGCCACGCCGGCAATACATCATCAACCTCGACGCCGGCGTCGAACTGACCGCCAGCGATGGCGAAGCCCGCGCCATAAGCGCCGGCGAGGTCATCCTGGTCGAAGACACCAGCGGCAAAGGGCATCTGTCCAAGTCGATCAACAATCAGATGCGGCACTCGATCTTCGTGCCAATCGAATAAGGGGAGTTCAAATCAATGCGTATCCATAACATCTACGTTGACAGCACCGGCGAAACCCACTGGCGCGATGTCGAGGTCCAATGGGTCGAGGAACGCAACGGCAGCAAGCTGTCCGCGCGCCTGCCCGCGACCGGCATCATCTTCCGCGAAACCGGCGGCGACTATGATCTCAGTTGGCACCCGGCCCCGCGCCGCCAGTACATCATCAACCTCGACGGCGGCGTTCAGATCACCGCCAGCGACGGCGAAGCCCGCCAGATTGGCGCCGGCGAGGTCATTCTGGTCGAAGACATCAGCGGCAAGGGCCATTTGTCGAAGTCGATCGGCGGCAAGATGCGGCATTCGATCTTCGTCCCGATCGAGTAACGGTCAGCGTCGTCCAGGCCTCCCGCTCCGCCCAACCTGCCGGCCCGTGATCGGCCGGCAGGTTGGGCGGCGGCGATACCGTTTGGCAGCCAGATCAGACCAGCCAGGTTGATTCGCTTTCGCCCCACTCGCGTCCGTCGCGCAGGCGGGCGTCCAGGTCACGGAACTCGGCGACAATGAAATCGATGACCAGACGGGTCCGTTGCGCGAGATGCCGGCGCGACGGATACACGACGTAAGCCTGGTTGCGACGGGCGGCATAGTTCGGCAGCAGACGGTAAACCCGGCCGGAGCGGATATCCCTCACCGTCATCGGATCCGGCAGCAGCGCGATCCCGTACCCGGCCAGCGCCGCCTGCCGCGCCACCAGGATGTTGTTCGACCTGAATGGGCCGGAAACCTCAACGCCTGCCGAACCATCCGGACCCGAAAACTCCCAGTGCGTGCTGCCCGGTCCCGAGTCGTGGATGATGCAGGTATGGTTCACCAGATCGGACGGATGCTCCGGCGCACCATGACGTTCCAGATAGGCCGGGGCCGCAACCGCCGCCGACCCAAGCGTCGCCACGGCCCGCGACACCAGCGACGTGTCGGCCGACTGTCCGAAGCGCAGCGCCACGTCCAGACGATCCGCGACCATGTCGCTGTAGGTTTCCCGGACTACCAGCTCCACCGACAGGCCCGGATGCTTGTTCAGCAGGACGGTAAAGTCCGGCACCAGCAGAATCGCCGCGCCCACCGAAAGACCGACCCGGACCAGCCCGCTCACAGCACCGCCGTTCTTGCCGAACGTATCCTCCAGATCTTCGGCCTCTTCCAGCAAGTGCCGGGCGCGGCTGACCAGATCCTGCCCGTCATCGGTCAGGCTGATTTTCCGCGTCGTGCGATGGAACAGCCGCACGCCAAAATGCTCCTCCAGTTGCGCGACCTGACGGGTCACGGCGGACTGGCTGGAGTTTGCCTCCCGCGCGACGGCCGAAAACGAGCCGGTTTCAACCACCCGGATAAATGTCTGCAATCCGCTGATCAGATCCATCGCGTCCCCAGTATCGATGATTCTCCCGTTCGCGCCGCTGATTTCAACGCGCCGGCCGGCAAAGCTGTCAGGCCGCGACCCGAACCGCCAGGCCCTGGAACAGCGGCACGGACGCAGCGAGTTCAGCGATAAGGACGTTCTCGCCAGGCTTGTGGGCAATGCCGATGTCGCCCGGCCCCATGACCACGCAGGGGGCGATAGCCTGAAGGATGCATGCGTCGGTCCCGAACGGTGCGGTGGTCGCATCCTGCTGACTGACATCGACGCACTGCCGGACGAAGGCATCTCCCACGGGCAGTTCGGGAGGATTTCCCTCTTCTGCCTCCTGAACTGTGAGTCCGTGTCGTTCGGCCGCGCCAAAGACCGCCGCCCTGATCGGCGTCGGGTCGATTTTGGCTGAATAGCGGAACTTGATCCGAGCGGTCGCCACGGGAACGGTGACGTTGACGGCGGTACCGTGGTTGTCGATGACCAGATTGAAGTCGCTGAACGGCGGGTCGTAGGCGTCGTCCTGAAGCGAACGGTCGATGTGCAACTGCTCGAACACCGTCTTCATCTCGGCCAGAAACGGAATCAGCGCCCAGTTTGCATTGCGACCCAGGCCAGTCGAACTGTGTGCCTGGACGCCAAACGCGGTGCAGGTAAACAGGATGTGACTGCGATGCCCTCGCACCGGGCGCATCCGGGTCGGCTCCACGACCAGGATCCCTTTGGGCCGCACCGCCCGGACCAGAGCCGATTCTGCGGCGATGACCCGCGCGCCCTGCTTGGTGGTTTCCTCATCCGTGGTGATCAGCAAGGTTACCGGCACGGAGGCCGGCAAACCACGCGCTGCCAGGATCGCGGCTGCGACAGGTCCTTTCATGTCTGTGCTGCCCAGGCCATGCAGCACGCCATCGCCGTCGATCCGCCCGGACCAGGGATCGTCGGTCCAGCCGGTGTCCGGCACCGTGTCCATGTGACCGGAGAAGGCGATCCCGCCCGGCCCGCCGCGATGCGCAACCAGCACGCGTTTGGCGATGCCGGCGGCATCCTGGTAATCGATGCGCTCGATTTCAAACCCTGACAGCTCCGGCTCAATCCGGTCTGCAACGGGAATGTTTGTCAGCGAACTGCGGCTATCCAGGGCGACGAGGTCGTGCGTCAGCGCGGAAAGCGAACCTGTCAGATCAGTCATATGCCTGAATATGTCGCCCTGTACGCGGTTTCAACCTCCCACCCCCGTGCGCGGTCCGCCCAATCCGGCGGAAAATACCGGCCCCGGGTTGAGCGCAACCGAGGTTCTGCGCACACTCGGGGTCATGGCTGCTTCCCCGATGGTTCCCGACTATCTCGACCCTCGCTCCGGCGCGACCTTTCCGCTCGATCAGCCGCGCTGGTGCGGTCCGAATCGGGCACCGCTGTTGCTCACGCCACTGCCGGGCCTGACGCGGGACCAGATCGATACCGGCACCCGCAGCCTGTGGCGTTACCGAACAGCCTTCCCGTTCCCGATCGACGATCCGATCACGCTGGGCGAGGGCGTCACGCCGCTGATACGCCGGACTGTCGGCGGGGCCGAGGTGCTGCTGAAATGCGAGTGGTTCAATCCGACCTGCAGTTTCAAGGATCGCGGTGCCAGCGTGATGCTCTCGCTGTTGCGTGCCCAGGGAATCGATCACGTCCTGGAAGACAGTTCCGGCAACGGTGGCGCCGCGGTCTCGGCCTATGCCGCGGCAGGCGGCATGGCGGCGACGATTATGGCCCCGGCGTCGACCAGCCCTGCCAAGACGGTTCAGATGCGGGCGCATGGGGCGACGGTCGAACTCATCCCCGGCAGCCGTCAGGATACCGCGGATGCGGCGGTCGCGCGCGCCGACTCGATCTTCTACGCCAGCCACAACTGGCATCCATTTTTCCTGCACGGCACCAAGACGCTGGCCTATGAGCTGTGGGAGGACCTGGATTTCCGCGCGCCCGACAACGTCATCGTGCCGTGCGGCGCCGGGTCGAACGTGCTGGGCTGCGAAATCGGCTTTTCCGAGCTGTTCCGGGGCGGTCAGATCGAGTCCCTGCCCCGTATCTTCGCCGCGCAGCCGGCGAATTGCGCGCCGATTGCCGCGGCGTTCATGGCCGGATCGGACAAAGCTGTGCCAACGGAAATTACCCCCACCATGGCCGAGGGTACCGCGATCGCGCATCCGGTGCGGTTGCGGGAGGTTCTCGGCACGTTACGGGCAACCAGAGGCGGCGCCGTCACGCTGACCGAGGCCGAGATCGCCCAGGCGACCCTGGACCTGGCGCGGGTCGGGATCTACGTCGAGCCGACCTGTGCCCAGGCAGCGGCGGCCTTCGGCAAACTGCTGGAAACCGGCACGGTCACGCCGGACCAGACGACCGTGCTGGTAATGACGGGAACCGGCCTAAAGGCGACACCGCGGATCGCCGAGTTGCTGGGAATCGCGTTGTGAGAGCAATGGAAACCTGCGCCGCATGACGACCCCACCCCGCATCGCCCTGCTCGGTTTTTCGATCGAATGCAACCGCTTCGCCCCGATCGCAACGGAAAGCGATTTTCGCACCCGAACGCTGGTCGGCGGCGCCGAACTCATCGCCGAGGCCCGCTCGCCGGCGCCTCGCATGCTCGGGGAACTGCCGGGGTTTCTCGGCGCAATGGACGCAGCCGGACCGTGGGAGCCTGTGCCCAGCCTGTTGGCAATGGCAGAGCCGAACGGCCCGGTTGAGCAAAGCTTTTTCGATACGCTCATGCAGCACTGGGAAACGGATCTGACCCAGGCTGGAAAACTGGATGGTGTGTACCTCGTGCTGCATGGGGCAGGCCTGACAACCCAGGATCACGACCCCGAGGGCACGCTGCTTGCGCTGGTGCGCCGCATCGTTGGTTCGGATGTGCCCGTGATCGCCACATTCGACCTGCATGCCAACGTGTCCGATGCGGATGTCACGTTGCTCAACGGGTTCATCGGCTACCGGACAAACCCGCATCTCGATATGCGCGAACGCGGCGCGGAAGCCGCGACGCTGCTGCGGCGATTGCTCGGTGGCACAAGCACCTTCCTGGCGCGCGTGCGTTTGCCCATCGTGCCGCCGACGGTTACCCAGTTGACCGGCAAGGACGCCCCCAATCGGCCCTATGGCGAATTGATCGACCTGGGCCAGCAACGCATGACCGAGCTCCCCCACGCCGGCCGCATCCTGAATGTCTCCGTCATGGGTGGCTTTGCCTACGCCGACACGCCGTTCAACGGCCTGACGGTGGTAGTGACCGCGACCGACCAGGCCGCCGCCGATGCCCTCGCGCTGGAACTGGCCGAAGCCGGCTGGGCGCGCCGAGAGAAATTCCGGCCCGCGCTGACCAGTCTGGACGAAGCCGTCGGGCTGGCGACAACGACCCGGGCTCCGCTGATCTTCGCCGACGTTGCGGACAACCCCGGCGGCGGGGGACGCGGCAACACGATGGCAATCCTGCAAGCCTTCCACGAAGCCGGCGTTCAGAATGCCCTGGTCGGGGTTATTCACGATCCTGCGCTGGCGGCCGAAGCGCACGCGCTAGGCGAAGGGGCTCGGTTCGAGGCGCGCTTCAACCGCGACGGCGGCGATGAATTCTCGAAGCCGTTTGCCGCCCCGGCCGCGGTCAGCGGTCTGCTCGACCAACCCATCCGAGGCCGCCGCGGCATCTACGCCAACAACACGCTGGACATCGGCAAGGCAGCCGCGCTGACACTGGGCGGACTCACCGTCATTGTCCTCACCCATCGTTATCAGTGCGCCGACCCGATGTTCTTCGAGGCGTTCGGTCTGGATATCGCCGCAGCCCGCGTCGTCGTGGTCAAATCGCGCGGCCATTTTCGCGGCGGATTCGACGAATTCTTCCACCACGATCAGGTCATCGAGGTCGATGCACCCGGCCTCACCAGCCCAATCCTGTCGCGCTTTCCCTGGCGATATATGCCACGCCCGGTGCTGCCCATCGACGACACCGCCGCGTGGACGCCGCCCTCAGGAAACCGAACTGCATGAAGCTCGCCGATCTGCCTACCCCTTGCCTGGTCCTCGATCGTACGATCCTGGCGCGGAACATTCGCGCGATGGCCGCAGCCCTGTCGCGCCTGCACGTGCCGCTCCGCCCGCATATGAAGACGGCGAAATCGATCGAGGTGGCACGCCTCGCATTGCACGGCCAGCCAGGCGGAATCACGGTCTCGACCATCGCGGAGGCGGAATATTTCCTCGGCCATGGCATCACCGACATCCTCTACGCCGTCGGCCTGACGCCGCAAAAGCTTGAGCAGGTCTGCAAGCTGAATGACGCCGGCGCTCAAATCATCGTGATTACGGACGATGCAACCATCGCCGACACGATAGCTGCGCATCGCACGCCGCCGCGAACTCTGATCGAAATCGACAGCGGCGAGGAGCGCGGCGGCGTTCATCCCGACAGCGATCTGCTGCTGGAGCTTGCCGCCCGCCTGGGAACCTGCCTTACCGGCGTGATGACGCATGCCGGCCATTCCTACGCTGGCCGGAGCGTGCGTGAGATCGCCCGCATCGCGGAGGCTGAGCGGGGTTCGGTTACCCGGGCGGCGGCACGGCTGAGAGAAGCCGGCTATCCGCTCGAGATCGTCTCGGCCGGCAGTTCACCCACCGCTCGGCACGCCGAGAATTTTGCCGGCGTGACGGAAATACGCGCCGGCGTCTATATGTTCGGTGATTTGTTTCAGTCGGAAATAGAAACCCATGGTGCCGATGCGATCGCTGTGACTGTCCTTACCAGTGTGATCGGACGGCGCCCCGGGCGCATCCTGGTGGATGCCGGCGGCCTTGCGCTGTCGAAGGACCGCAGCACGGAAGCGACTCCGCATGATTATGGGTACGGCCTCGCACTCGACATCGAGGGCAAGCGCGGGTTGGGGCATGCGATCGTGCGACGCGCCTACCAGGAGCATGGCGTCATCGAACTGGATACGGCGTATCCGGTCGATCTTCCGATCGGTGCCAAACTACGCATCGCGCCCAATCACACCTGCATGACCGCCGCGGCGCATGACAGGTATTTCGTTGTCGATGGCGATCAGGATGTGGTGGCGATCTGGCACCGGGTGAACGGCTGGTAGCGGCGCAAGCCAACTCATACCGGCGACTTCGAATAAGCTTGCAGCTTCCTTAACGCTTACCAATGTGATCACATCGACAGGGGCCAGTATCGGATCACGAAAGGAACGGTGTCTTCCAGGAATCCGGTCCAAATGATTGGGGTTCATATCCTGGATCCTCAGTGCCGGTTTCGCCCGCTCTGGCATTGGTGGGTTTTGTCGGTCTGTGCTTGCTGGTTGGCATGGTCGGCGGATCCATGACAGCCCATGCGATCCAAAATTGGTACCAAACGCTGCGCGCGCCACCCGGAACGCCGCCGAACTGGCTGTTCGCTCCGGTCTGGACGACACTCTACGTCATGATCGGCATCGCAGGCTGGCTGGTCTGGAAACGGATCGGCGCAGCACCGGCGTTGCGGCTTTGGGGCTGGCAACTCGCCGCCAATGCGCTCTGGGCGCCGGCCTTCTTCGGCGTGCACAGTCCAGCCCTCGCAATGGGTGTGATCCTCACCCTGCTGGTTCTCATTGCGATAACCATCAGGCGCTTTCGGCGCGTTCACCGGACCGCAGCATTATTGATGGTTCCTTACGGCGTGTGGTGCTTTTACGCCGCCTACCTCAACGCGGGATTCTTGTTGCTGAACATCAGTTGATCCGACCGTCATGGCAAGGACATGCCGGCGGTTGCCGGCTGGCGATGGCCGGCAACCTCGACAGGAAAATGCGGCGCCTGAAAGGCCCGAAACGCACGGCTCCGGCAGCGAAGCGTGTATCGGCGCTTTCCAGCCCGTCTGGGAATGCTCTAAAAGGCCGCAATCCCCGAGTCTCCGCCCTGGATTGAAGGTTACTGCCATGAAGGTTCTGCACGCCCATCGTCCTGCTGGCCGGCGCGTTTCGATGCTGCTCGCGGCCGTTGCGGTCGCCGCGCTGATGATTCCATCCGCCTGGGCGCAACTGGGAATGCCCGGTGCGCCACCGGGTTCCGGCAACATCGCCACCGGCCGCAATCAACAGTCAGCGCCCGAGAAGCCGCCGATTCCCGCACCCGACGCGATCCCGGGATCCAAGCCCAGAGAACCTGCCGCACCGGCCACCAGAGCCGCCGGGGACATGCAGCCGACGGATGCGCTGTTCGACGCGATCAATCGCGGGGACATTGCCGCCGCGCGCGACGCGTTGAACCGCGGCGCAGACCTGAATGGAGTCAACATCCTGGGCATGACGCCGATGGAGTTGTCGGTCGATCTGGGCCGCAACGATATCTCGTTCCTGCTGCTGTCGATGCGCGGTGAGGATAGCGGCCGTGGATCGCGGGCTGTCGGTCGCGACACGGCACCGCCCAGCTTGGCTGGCAAATCCGCACCAGGGACGAAGCCGGGCGCCACTGCGAAGGCCGGGTCGGGCAAGGTGGTTCGCGCGGAGAATACGATCATTCCCGTGAAGCCGGTCGCGAAGCCTAAACTGTTCGCCAATGATGGCGGCACCCCGTTGCCCAATGCTGGCTTCCTCGGTTTTGATCCGCGTTCCGTTCCGAATTAACGCCCATCTGGAAAGACCAGCGTCACGCCTTCCACTCTGCGCCCCATCTGGGTAGGCGTCGCATGCAAGAAGGAGGTCACAAATGTCAGAACCTGGCAGCAAATACACCGCGCAGAAGCTGATCGCGGTGCATGGCCTGCGGGCTCAGGCAGTCGTTAATGAGCGCCTGGCCGAGTCGCGTTTGCAGGGTGATTCAGCCGCCATGGAGCGCTGGCAGAATGTCGAAGCCGCGATCAGCGTCCTTCGGCGGACCGCTCCCCGCGGAGCGGCGCGCATCTGACTGGCTGGGGCGGGAGGGATCGAACCTCCGAATGACGGAATCAAAATCCGTTGCCTTACCGCTTGGCGACGCCCCAACGGTCCAATCATGGATCGCGTGGCCACGTGATAGGTCGCCCGCTTCGGCACGTAAAGTAAGAACCGCTATTGAGCGGCAAGCCCTCCGCCCCAGACCCACCATCCGTCGCGGCCGATCAGCCGTGCTGCCTCGCTTGCCTCCTCAGGCGTCCTGAATAATCCGAAACACGTCGCGCCAGAGCCACTCATCCGCGCCAGCAAGCATGCCGGCGCCGCGGCGACGGCCTCCTGCACATCACCGATCACCGGTGCGAGGCGTCGGGCCGGGAGCTCCAGATCGTTGTGGGTGGCTTGAAGCGCCGCCACAAAACCGGCTGCGTCCCGCCAAACCTGCTCAGCCAGACCGAACGGTTCCGAAAACGGTCCGGTTCTTTCACGGAAGACCGCTTGGGTCGATACAGCGACGCCGGGGTTGACCAGAACGATCCCGAGCTCCGGCAGCCTCGGGGCCTGCGCCAGCACGTCGCCGATCCCCGCCATGAGTGCGGGCTGGCCAGCCAGACACACCGGGACATCCGCGCCAAGGCCAAGAGCGATCTCGGCCAATCCGATCGTCGGCAATCCCCAGAACCGGGACAGCAACCGCAGTGTCGCCGCCGCATCGGCGGACCCGCCACCGATGCCGGAAGCAACCGGCAGGTTTTTCTCCAACGCCAGGGCGCCGGTTGGCACGATCCCCGCCCGATCAGCGAGTCTTTGCGCGGCGCGAAGGACCAGATTGTCCGCCTCGTCTGCCAGGCCGCCGGCAAATGGTCCCGTGACAGACAGGGTCAGGCCATCAGACGGCGAGACTGTCAGCCGGTCTCCAACGCCCGCGAACACGGCCAAACTATCGAGCAGGTGATAGCCATCCGGCCGCCGCCCGACGACATGAAGATACAGATTGATCTTCGCCGGTGCGAATTCCGAACGGTCTGACACAATCCTGCGGTTATTGCCCGCTGAGGACAGCGGCGGGGTGCCCGGTATTCAGCTTTGCTTCCAGTTTGGCCGCATCGTCAGGCGCAGGATTAAGGGTCAAGGCCCGCCGCCACTGATATTGCGCCTCGATCTTGCGACCGGCGGCCCAGTATGCATCGCCGAGGTGGCCGTTTATTGTCGAGTCCTCGGGCTCCAGCTCCACCGCGTGTTCGAGCGTCTTGACCGCGTCCTTGGCGTCGCCCTGGCGGAACTCCACCCAACCCAGGCTGTCGGTAATCGCCCCATCGTTGGGGCGCCGCTCAGCGGCACGCTCAATCATCTGCCGCGCCTGGTTGAGGTGGTGCCCCATATCGGCCCAGGAATAGCCGAGATAGTTCAGCACGAACGGCTGATCGGGCGAGAGTTCCAGCGCATGGTGGAAATCCGCCTCCGCCTTTGGCCATTGGTGGGCGCGTTCTTCGGCCACGCCGCGATCGTAAAACACGACCCAGTCGGACGGTTCGGGGTGCGAGACACGGGCGATGGCGCGGTCGTACGCCGCGACCGCATCGGGGAACCTCTGCTTGCTGCGCAGGATGTCGCCGCGCTGCTCATCCGGCAGCGGACTGTCAGGATAGTCCCGTGCCAGGCGTTCCAGATCGTGCATCGCATCGTCGGACCGACCGAGCCGATCGACCAGGGCGGCGCGACGGAGTTGCACGATCGCGATCAGCGGGTCCGTCGCCGGCACTTCACTCAGCGTGCGCAGCGCGAGATCCGGTTGATGTTCATTCTGCTCGATATCGGCGGCGAGCAGCCGGGCAGCCGCGAAATCCGGCCGCAGATCCAGCGCCAGCCGCAGCATGATCAGCGAGAAATCATTGGCGTCCTGCGCCTGTAACAGAGCCGCGAACGTAAAATACGCCTCCGCAATGCCATCGATGGCGCGCGGCACCGGCCGCTTCGTGACGCTGGCCATCAGTCCCGGCATGGTGATCGCAAGGTCCGGCGCAACGGTTGGCAATGAGGCAAGAATGCGCTGCGCCTCGGCAGGCTGGCTCGATCGCGCTTCCCAGCTTGCGAGTATTTGCGCCATCCGAACATTGGGTTGTGAGAGATCGGTTTCGGCGACCCGGTAAAGCCGGGCGGCGTCCTCCTTGCGATCGCCAAGATCGGCGATCATCGCTGCGTGCAGGGCAAAAATCGTCCGGAACCGCGGATTGTCCACGTAGGGCCGCAGCGTGGACAGCGCGGTGTCGGTTCTCCCGTCGCCCTGCTGCGCCCATGCCACCAGCAGCGGCTGCAGAAGCTGGGTCAGTCCCTGCCGTGGCAATCCGTGGAACCGCTGTTCCGCGGCTGGCCATCGTCCCGCCTTGATGTCCACATCAGCGAGCACGAGTTGGGCGACCTGACTGTCAGGCAACTGCCGCGCGAGCTTTACGGCTTCCGGCCGCCCGGAGTCCAAGGTGGCGATAAACGCCTGCAACGTCAGTTCGGGATCGCCGGGGTTTTGCGCGACCGCCTTCAGCAAATCAGTGGCAGCAGTCTGCGAATCACCTTCTGACAAAGCGAACCGCCCGGCGAGATAATTGCCGATGATTCCATTCGGTACCGGGCCGCTCGAAGGGTCGGACGTGGGTTCGGACGCGGCGCAAGCCGACAGAAGCGTAAGCGCGAGAAGGGCAGAGCGCCGAGCGGCACGGGCATGTTGCATCTGCTCACTCTAGCAGTCGTGAGGCGCACTGTCATTCAGCTTGCGATGGTTACGCATGAATAATCCAACAGGCGCCCCTGTCCGGGTCACATCCCCCCGGGATAGCTCGGCCCGCCGCCGCCCTCCGGTGGCACCCAGTTGATGTTCTGCGAGGGATCCTTGATGTCGCACGTCTTGCAGTGGACGCAGTTCTGCGCGTTGATCTGAAGCTTCGGCGCGCCCGCCTCGGCGCCGACGATCTCGTATACGCCCGCGGGACAATAACGGACCTCAGGACTCCGATAGTGGTCCCAGTTGAGGTCGATTGCCTTCGACGGGTCCTTGAGTTGCAGGTGAGCCGGCTGATTTTCCTCGTGATTGGTGTTGCTGATGAACACCGACGACAACTTGTCGAACGTCAGCACCCCGTCGGGTTTCGGATAGGTGATGCGCGGCGCCTTGTCCGCCTCGATCAGGGTCTCATTGTCGGCATGCGGATGGTGCAACGTCCACGGCGCCTTGCCGCGCAGCACGTAGGTGTCCAGCCCGCTATAGGCCAGACCGCCCCACCTGCCCCATTTCGCGAACGCCGGGCGGATGTTGCGCACACTCCTCAGTTCGTCCCACACCCAGCTCGATTGCAGCCTGTCGAGGTAGCCGGTCACCTCGGCCTCACCGTCGCCTGCCAGCGCCTCGGCGATCGCTTCGGCCGCCAGCATGCCCGACTTCATCGCGGTGTGGGTGCCCTTGATCTTCGCCACATTCAGGAACCCAGCCGCATCGCCGATCAACAGCCCGCCGGGAAAGCTCAGCTTCGGGATTGACTGCAATCCGCCCTCGTTCAGCGCGCGGGCACCGTAGGAAATCCGCCGTCCGCCCTCGAAATGCTTGCGCATGGCGGGATGCGTTTTGAACCGCTGCATCTCGTCGAACGGCGACAGCCAGGGGTTGCTGTAGTCCAGCGCAATGACGAACCCGTACGAGACGAGATTATCGCCGAAGTGGTAGAGGAAGGATCCGCCATAGACGGACCGCTCGAGCGGCCAGCCCAGGCTGTGCTCGATCAGGCCCGGCTTGTGGTTCGCCGCAGGGATTTCCCACAGTTCCTTGATGCCGATCGCATAGGTCTGCGAATCGTGACCCTCCCGCAGATTGTATCGCTTCATCAACTGCTTGGACAAGCTGCCGCGGCAGCCCTCGGCAAACAGCGTATAGCGGGCGCGCAGTTCCATGCCGCGCTGGAAGTTGCCGGTGGCTTCGCCGTCCTTGCCGACGCCCATATCGCCGGTGGCGATGCCGACGATGCGGCCGTCCTCCTCCAGCAGTTCGGCGGCGGCGAACCCGGGGTAGATTTCCACCCCGAGCGCCTCGGCCTGCTGACCGAGCCAGCGGACGACATTGCCGAGGGAGACGATGTAGTTGCCGTGATTGTTCATCTGCGGCGGTGTGGGCAGCCTGATCGCGCGGGTGGCGGTCAGGAACAGGAAGCGGTCGTCGCCGGCCGGTGTGTTCAGCGGCGCGCCCTTCTCCTTCCAGTCCGGGATCAGTTCGTTCAGCGCCCGCGGCTCGATGACGGCGCCGGACAGGATATGGGCGCCGATTTCGCCGCCTTTTTCCACCAGGCAGACCGCCATGTCGGGATTGATCTGCTTCAGCCGGATCGCCGCGGACAAACCGGACGGCCCGCCCCCGACGATCACGACATCGAACTCCATCGCTTCCCGTGCTGGTAGCTCCTCCGCCATGTCTCACTCCTTGCCGTCATGGGTGACTTCGATCCAACCTATGTGTGTCTGAATACCTTGTGGTGCAAACGGCAAGGTCCCCCGAACCGGTCACGGTATGCTTGGAGTGTCTGAGTTGTCCGCGAACGACGCTTTGTTGCTGATCGGCCACGGATCGGCGCGTTACCCGGATGCGGGGACCGCGCTCCACCGCCATGCGGGTGCGCTGCGCGCGATGGGCCGGTTCTCACAGGTCGAGGTTGCCCTGCTGCATGGCGGCCCATCGGTCCAGCGCGCGTTGGCTTTGATCGACGCGGGCACCATTCGGGTGGTGCCGTTCTTCATGGAGGATGGCTATTTCAGCCGCGTCGCCATCCCGCGCGCGTTGGGCATCAGCGTCGCGGCGACAGACGACTCGCTGCCGGTTGAGTCCGGCTCACCGCGTTTCATGCTTTGCCCGCCGATCGGCGTCCATGACGGGCTGGCCGGCCTGATCGAGCGCCACGCCCTGGCCGCATGCGAGACGTCGCAGATTTCATCGCGTGCCGCTGCGGTCGTGGTCGTCGGGCACGGATCGTCGAGCAGCCCCGGCCGCGCGCTGGCGCTGCATCGACACACATCGCGCGTGGCAGCCACCGAGCTGTTCGCCCGCGTCGAGGCTGCGTGTCTGGAAGAACCGCCGCTGGTTGCCGATACGTTGCGCGCGCTGCGCGCCCACCCGGTGGTGGCGGTAGGGTTCTTCGCCAACGACGGCAGTCACATGCTCGACGACGTACCGGCCCTGATCGCCGCGGAACAGGCTGCCCGCTCGGATGAGGCTGGACTTGCCGTCCAATGCATCGGCTCCATCGCCGGCGACCCGGCGATGGTTCAGATCATCATGGACCAGGCCCAAGGCGGTGTGAACGATCCAGTGGGCGGATGACATGCTCCTATCGCGTTCTGTGTTGACACGAGGCCAGGAATTCTGATGCGTTATCGGAATGAGAACTGGACAGCATCGCTGTGCGTGACGGTCGTGCGCGATCGGGGAACAGCAAGTTGGCGCGGAGTCAGCCGTTTCCAGCCCACGCCACCACTGTTCCGGCTAAGCCAACCCAACCTCCGCGTTCAACGCCAAGGCGCCAAGATAATGGAACGCTCGCCGGAGTGCCCACCTCGGCAGCCAGTCATCCCACCGGCCGAATGGCCAAAAATCTTGGCGTTTTGGCGTCTTGGCGTTGAACGCGGTCGCCAAACCGCCACCACCCCAACCAGGGCCGCGGCATGATCTCAACCCGACTGGAAACAGGATCCGCGGACAGAGGCGCATCGCGTGTGAATACCGGCAAGGGCGACTGATCGCCCCAGCTGCGCCTCTCCGCCCCGTGGTCGCACCGGCCGGCGGCCGATCACCGTCTTTCATATCGACCGGGAGTCCGGCAGCCTGATCCCGACGCGGGTGCGGATAAGCGTTGGAAGCCCATCGGCAATCAGCTTCATAACGCCCACTTGAAACGCGAGCGTCATCCCGTCGATACTGTTTTCAATCGAAAAGTATCACGGGAAGACGCCATGGCCAAAAGCAGCACCGGCAGGGCATCAGGCAAGGCGAAGTCGCCGCCGCCTCCGGCCGTCGCTCGCAAGAAGGCGAAGGCCGCTGCACCCGTCGCAAAGACCGCCAGGACAAAGGCGGTCGCTTCGGTAAAAAAAGCCGCCCCGCCGAAGATGGCGGCTGCTCCGAGAAAAGCCGCCGTGGCGAAGGGGTCTCCGCTGAAGAAGGCAGCGTCCGCGAAAAAGGCGGCTGGCAAGGGTAAGGCGCCGCCGCCCAGGAAAGCGGCACAGACAAAGGCCGCGCCGACCAAAAAGGCCATTCGGAAGACAGCCCCGCCGGTCAAGGCCAAGAAAGTCGCGGTGAAGAAGCCGGTTGCCCGCCGCCCGGCGTCCCGCATTGCCAGTCCAACCCCGGCCGCTCGGCGCGCCCGTACCGTCGCGTCACCGCGCAAATCGCCCGCAGCTTCCCGGCGCCAGCCGGCCGCGGCCGCAGTCCCGCCGCCCCGGGTCCCGCCACCGCAAACCTTCACCGTGAGCCACCTTCGTCAGGAGGACTTCAAGCCCGACGGATTGCGGACATACGCGCAATATCGGGATCTCGGGATTGCCGTGGCAACCGGCGGCCTGTGCCAGGCCCATGTCATTCGGTTCACGCCACCCTGCACCGATGAGGTCCGCAAACGCCACACGCATCAGACCGACCTTCAACTGGTCTATGTCCTTCAAGGTTGGATGAAGAATGAGTTCGAAGGCCACGGCGAGCAGATGATGTCGGCCGGAAGTTGCTGGCTGCAGCCCACCGGAATTAAGCACACGGTGCTGGACTACTCACCCGACTGCGAGGTTCTGGAGATTATCGTCCCAGCCGACTTCACCACCGAGGAAACGGCCTGACCCATTGCCGCCGAACCTGAGGCATCGCAATCATCGGGCATGGTATCGCATGAGCGGCTCGATTGCCTGAAATGTCCGGCCCTGTGCTGCCGCATGGCGGGATACGTCCGGGTTAGTCGCGATGACATGAGACGTTTGGCCAAGCATCTGGGTATCAGCGTCGCGGACTTCGAAAAGCGGCACGTCGTCGAAGTCACCAAGAAGGGCGAGAAGCGGATCAAGGAGGGCTACAAGACCTGCCAGTTTCTCGACGAGAACCACATGTGCAGCGTCTATGAGGCAAGGCCGCACGATTGCCGCGGCTACGTCTGCTGGAACCAGCCCGATGAAACCGTGTACGGCTATGCTGTCTTCCTGCAGACCGGGGTGGCGAAACTGCGGGAGCAGGAAAAATAGGCCTCCCGGCTGAGGCGCCCAAGAGGGACGCCAGGATGTCCCCTACTCCAATACTTTCCGCAGAAACGCCTCGGATCGTGCCCCGGCCTCGTCGGCCAACCGGTTTGGGAACAGCGTGAAGCCATGCGCGCCGCCGGGGTAGATCGCCAGTTCCGTCTCATTGCCGGCGGCGATCCAGCGGGCATGCATGAACAGCGTATCGTCCAGCAGCGCATCGAGGGTCCCGACGCTGAACAGGGCGGGGCAAAGACCCTGGAGATTTGCATAGAGCGGCGAAATATCGGGGACGCGCCGATCGGTGATCGTCGGCAGGAAAGCATTGTAGAACTGCTGCATATCGATTGTCCGAAGCACCAGCCGCCGATCGCCGAACGCCACCTGGCTGGGCGTCATGCTCAGATCGAACACGCCGTAAACGAGGTTGGCGCCGCGAAACCCGGTATAGCCGTAGCGATCCCGCATCCGCAGCACCGTCAGCGCCGACAAATGGCCACCCGCCGATTCGCCGCCGATCGTCAGAATGTCGGAGCCGAACTCGGTCTTTGCATGCTTCACCAGCCATGCCGCGGCCGCCTCGCAGTCATCCGGTCCCGCCGGAAACGGGTGCTCCGGTGCGAGGCGGTATTCCACGCTGACCACCGCAAGACCCGTGTTGTCGGCGATCCGTTCCAGCATCGGATCCTGCTGTTCCGCCGAACCCAGCACCCACCCGCCGCCATGGATGTGAAGATAGACGCCGCGCACCTGATCAGGGGCAATGATGCGGAGCGGGATCTCGTGACCGTCCCGCCCGGCAATGACGAGCGTGCGAGCGCGAGGCGACTTGATCACCGGCGGAAACGGACCGCGCCCCTGGCGCCTGGCTTCGCGCGTGGCCTCGGCGCCGACGTTCCACCACTCCGGCAGTCCCGTCATCAACTGCACCACGGCGTCATTGAACTGAGCCGTGTCGGGGGCGATGGCGTCCTTGCGGAACAAGGCGGGGCGAAGCGGGTTGTCGGTCATGCGGGCCTCGGCGTGGTGTTGGGGACAGTATAGCGGGTCTTGCCGAATCCAAAAGCGTCGGCGGAGCGTTCAAGGGGCGAATCGAGTGATTTGCCGTCGCCCGGACTTGGCCTCGTCACCGGTCATTTCTGCAATATTATTCTGATATCGGAATTAACGGTGCGGATAACCAGCGTTGTTCCTGTATCGATCACCTCTCTGTTGCTGACCAGATCTGGCGATCGAGTCCGGAACTAACCTGAATTTCCTGCCGATTCCACTTGGCGCAACCCTGTTGGATAGCTGTCTGCCGACCACGCTGGATCATCAACAACTATCCAGACCTTATTCCGGCCGGACCGCTTGCTGGCCACCCTGGCGACGCCCGCGAACACGCCGCGGGCCTTGATATCGACTCTTACCCTTCGTCTGCCTAGGATACCGGCCAGTAGCGCTCTCTGGAGGATAAGCCATGAAATTCGGTATCTTTTACGAACTGCAATGCCCGCGGCCGTGGGAAGCGGACACCGAACATCAATTGTATCAAAATGCCCTCTCGCAGGTGGAATTGGCCGACAAGCTTGGCTACCACTACGCCTGGGAGGTCGAGCACCACTTTCTCGAGGAATATTCCCACTCGCCGCAGCCCGAGGTGTTCCTCGCCGCGGCCAGCCAGCGCACCAAGCAGATCCGTTTGGGTCACGGCATCATCCAGTTGACCACCAACCACCCGGCTCGGGTCGCCGAGAAGGTTGCCTGCCTCGATCTGGTCAGCAACGGCCGCGTCGAATTTGGCATGGGCGAAGGCGCCAGCATCACCGAACTCGGGCCGTTCGACCGCCAGATGGAGGACAAGCAGGCGGTGTGGGAGGACGGCGTACGCTGCATTCTACCGATGTTCAAGGACGGCGGCTGGGAATATGACGGCCCGTATTTCAAGTTCCCGCTGCGCAACGTCCTGCCGAAGCCTGTCCAGAAGCCGCATCCTCCGCTCTGGGTCGCCTGTTCGCAGTTAGAAACGATCGAACTGGCCGGACGGTGCGGCATCGGTGCACTGGGATTCCAGTTCCTGTCGGCCGAAATGGCGAATGCCTGGGTGCACGCCTATTACAATTCGTTCGTGCTGCGGCAGACCAAGCTGGCGGATTACCAGGCCAACTGCAACATCGCCATGGTCAGCTATTTCATGTGCGCCGAGACCGACGAGGAAGCTCGGCGTCGTGCAGATGGCGTAACGTTCTTCCAGTTCTCATTGGCGTATTACAGCAATTCCCGCAATCGCGAACGCGCGGCACCCGGCACGGTCAGCCTTTGGGAAGAATATCTGAAGTGGAAGATCGCCAATCCGGAGCTGGCGCACAAGGCGCTGACCGGCGGCCTGATCGGCTCGCCTGAAACGATCCGGCGCAAGCTGCGGCGCTTCGAAACCTCGCACGTGGATCAGATTATCCTGCTGAACCAGGCCGGCAAGAACACCCATCCGCATATCTGCGAAAGCCTGGAAATGTTCGCCTCGGAAGTGATGCCGGAATTCGTCGCCAAGGAGCCCGAACATCAGGAATGGAAGCGGAAGGTGCTGGCGCGAGAGATCGAACTGGAAGACATCGATACGACCCCGTACAAGCAGCGTGCCGGTGTCGGCAAAGGTGTCGCGATCGACAAGCTGGCCAGCGCCGCCGACTGATAGCTATGCGTCATGGTCCGGACTGACGCCGGACCATGACGAAGGCGCTGCCCTGGACGCCAATTCGTGAGATTCCTATCGGCTTTTTCCTTTGACAGAGGCCGACCCGGACCAACGCCTGCGCGCCTCCGAGCTATGCTGCCTCGCTCGGCGCGATCATGGATTTCGGCGGCTTCATCGGCGGCGCGCTGGCGCCAATGGTCACTGGGTTCGTGGTGCAGGCCACCGGGTCGTTCACCCCGGCACTGCTGGTTGCCGGCGTGGTCGGTCTGTGCTCCGCCGGCGCCTATGTGCTTGGCATTCCGGGCGAGCCGATCCCGACCAAGGCGCTGGCGGCCCGATTGGCCTGAGCCCAGCGGGCTCGTCCGCGAGGGAAGGCCACGGCCATACTGGCCACACGCGAGCGGTTGGGATTACCTTCCGCCTCGCGTGTGTTCGGCCGTTCGGTCGCGACGTACGCCACAAGCAATCGGGACCGTCCATGAACACCTTGGCCCATCAGATCGCCCAGCGCATCCACGCCCTCCGATTCGAGGACCTGACGTCCGAAGCCTTGCAATGGACCGCGAGTGCGTTCGTGGACACAGTCGGCGTCACCCTGGCGGGGATCAGGGAGGACGGCCCGCAAATTCTCCTGCGTATCCCCGGCATCGCCGCGGCGGCGGGACCCGCACTGATCTTTGGGACCGGCCGGCGGACCAGCGTGCTGGACGCGGCGCTGGTGAACGGCGTCGCCTCGCATGCCCTCGACTATGACGATGTGGCGGGATCGATGGGCGGACATCCCTCCGCCATGTTGGTCCCTGCCCTGATCCCCTTGGGCGAGATGCTGCGGAGTAACGGCCGCGACCTCGTGCTCGCCTACGTCGCCGGCTTCGAAACCGAGTGCCGCATCGCCCGCGGCGTGCATCACCACCACTACGACAAGGGCTGGCACCCGACCGCGACGCTGGGCATCTTCGGCACTGTGGCCGGTTCGGCCCGCCTGCTGCGCCTGTCGGTCGAGCAGACCGCAATCGCTCTGGGGATGGCCGCATCCTTCGCCGCCGGCCTTAAAGCCAATTTCGGGACGATGACCAAGCCGCTGCATGTTGGCCATGGCGTCCGCGACGGCGTGTTCGCGGCGCTGATGGCGCGCGAGGGTTTCACCGCCAATCCCGGCGCATTCGAACACAAACAGGGCTTCCTCGATGTCTTCAATGGTCCCGGCACTTATGAGACCGCCCGCATCCTCGACGAATGGTATGAACCGTTCGAATGCGGCGGTGCGGGCGATCCAGGCCTGAAGCCATACCCTTGCTGCGGCAGCACGCATCCGTCGATCGGCCGGATGATCGAACTCGCGCATCGGTACGATCTTATCCCGGATCGCATCGCCAGCATCACGGTGCTGCCGCACAGCCGCCGCTTGCCACACACCAACAACCCCAACCCGCGCACGCCGCTCGCGGCCAAGTTCAGCATCCAGTATTGCGTGGCGCGCGCGCTAACCGACCGGTCGGTCAAACTGGCACATTTCGAGGGCGACGCGCCGTTCGATCCTGCGGTGCGCGCACTCATGCAACGGCTGACCGTCCGGCCGCACCCGGACATGGCGGAAGACTGGGGGACCGAAGTGATCGTCGAGACGACGGATGGCGGCCGGTACGCCTCTCGCCTCGATGAGTATCCCAGCCGCGGGCCGGCCGGCGAACCGATGACCCACGTGGAACTTTGGACGAAATTTGCCGACTGCGCGGAACGCAGCCTGCCGCGCGGCCGTTTGTCCGCGGTGTTCGACTCCCTGATGGATATCGCCTCTTTTGCCGATCTGGGCGAACTGACGTCGCTGCTGGATCCGACCCGGAACCTATGAACGGCGCGGTCGCGAATGGATTCGCGACCATGGAGGTGGTAGGGTTACGCCTGCTCCGCAACACAGGATCATCACGTGGCCGAACCAGCGGGATCGATACACGCCGACGTCATGCGCCGGATTCACGGCACCAACATCTACAACGGTTTCGTGCCGACCTTTCCCGAAGACCGGCAGGGGTGGAACAGCGAGCATACTTCGTTCGAGGAAATCATCCGCGGGCTGCGTCCCTTGGTCGTCATTGATGTCGGCGCCTGGAAGGGGGCTTCGACGATCTATCTGGCCGACCTGATGAAGCGGAACGGCGTGGCCGGGACGGTCATCGCCGTCGATACGTTCCTGGGCAGCGTCGAGCACTGGGACCGATCGTCCGGCTTTGCCGGGCTGATTCCGCACCGTTTCGGGATGCCGCTGCTGTATGAGCAGTTCCTCAGCAATGTCGTCCGATGTGGCGCACAGGATCGAGTCGTGCCGCTGGCGCTGACCTCGACGGGGGCCGGCGTGCTGCTGCGCCGCCTCGGCATTCAAGCGGGCCTGGTCCACATCGACGCCTCGCACGACTATGAGGATGTTTTGCGTGATGCTCGGACTTATTGGGATGTGCTGGCACCCGGCGGCTTCATCGTGGGTGACGATTACAATCAGGACTGGCCGGACGTGATCAAGGCCGCGAACCAGTTTGCCGCCGAGAAGGTGACTCCGTTGATGAACAGCGCGCCGAAGTGGATCGTGAGGAAAGCGCCATAGACACTAAGCCGGCGGTGCTCAGTCGGGCTGACCGAGGACCCGGTACATCTCAGCCAGTTGTGGACTGATCGGGACGTTGAGCGTCTCGCCATTGGGAAGCTTGTCCACCAGCCAGCGTGCGTAGAGGCGGTTCAGGGTTCCCTCGGTTGCCATACGGGCGAAGCTGTCCCGCACGAGATCCGCAAAGGCGGGGTCATTGCGCCGGAAACCGATCGCATAGGGCTCATAGGACAAATAGTCGCCGGTGATGCCGAAGCGCTTGCCGTCGGAACGCGTGGCGACAAAGCCGGCCAGCAGGATATCGTCGGAGGCGAACGCGTCGGCCTTGCCGGCTGCCAGCATATCGTACGCGATGTCCAGGTTCGGAACCTCGGCGACGGTGATGGCAGGGGAGACGGTGGTGGCCAGCCGGTGGATGGCGATGGCGTTGGTTGTCCCCGCACCGAC
>Ga0182012_10000988_pt1 | contig 31301 bp, 21 predicted proteins | sample 612S2SmetaG_FD_120486 | JGI IMG/M metagenome (GOLD analysis project Ga0182012, IMG submission 120486) | Permafrost microbial communities from Stordalen Mire, Sweden - 612S2S metaG | ecosystem: Environmental > Terrestrial > Soil > Wetlands > Permafrost | place: Sweden: Stordalen | collected...
CTGAAAGATTGTCGGCGCGGTGGGAAATCTGACGCTGGTCGCCTGCGCCAGCAGCCCGGCCGGCGTGAGCAGCGTTGCAGTCATGGAGAGCAGAAGTAGTTTTTTCATACGATCCTCGCTTGGGGTTTCGAAATCACGAATGTTCCTGATCTCAATCCCCGGTCTCAATCCCCGGTCTCAATCCCTGACTTTAATCGTTGTTGTGATACGGATTTGGGTGCAGTGGATTGGGACGATAAGTCGGCGTGACACTCCCCCCAAACGAGCTGGTCAGGTCCGCAACAACCCCATGGCAGATCAGCTCCGGCTTCACAAATGCAGGCTTCCGACCGGCAGAATTGCCGGCATCGGATGTTGTGCCGCACGCCTCTTCCCCGCAATTGTCACTTTGAAAATTATCAAGCTGTTTCTCGTTCATATGTTCATCTCCCATCACAAGCTTCCCAATTCTCGACCAAATGGACAGCAACGTGTTGAAACTTCAAACTCGCGGCACTGCCCCATCCCTGTGTTTATGCCGTGGACTTAGTTGCTGTCCACGTCGAAGGTCAATCTAAACGTGTTGCACGATGCCAGCAGGATGTGGAATGTATAAGTCACGTTTCCACCCGCCGCCACGCTGGTTGCGCTGGCCGAATCCGACATCAGCGTATTGGCGGATGGGTTGCCCGATTCGGTCAACGTGATGTTCGTCGCATAAGGGTTGGTCAGCGTGCTTGCACTCATATTCTTCAGTAGAACGGTGGCAGTGAGTGTATTGTGAGGGCTCACTGTCGAGCAGGGCGGGCTATCTGTACTGCCGCTTAGCGACTGCTGGGACAGTTTTGCGTCCGCCTGAGGCGCCTGGGTGGTCACGATGATGTTGTCCGTGTTGCTTGCCGCCGTGATGGCGTCTGCACTATCGGCCAGCGTCGCGGTGTTCGAGATTCCCGCAGTGGAGGCCGTGGCCGATGTCGTGACATAAACGTTGAAGGCCGTCGAACCCGTCAGGCCGGCCGCAATGGTGCACGTGACAGTTTGCGAACTCACCGTGCAGCCCGTGGAGGCGCTGTTGATGGTGAAGCTGGCGCTGATGATGTCGGAGACGGTCGCAGCGGCCACAGTCGCCGTGCCGCTGTTTGTCACTGTCAGGGTGAGGACGCCCGGCCCGGCCTGAAACGTGGGGCTTGCGTGGGTGGCGGCAATCGATAGCGAGGCTCCGCTGACCGTCAGCGTGGCCGCCGTTGTGTTCGCGGAATTCACGGAGTTCGTAAACACCGCGCGATATTCGTTGCCGTTGGCCGCCAACGGCACCGAGGTCAGGGTAAGCGTAGTCGATGTTGCGCCACTGATGTTGCTAAACGTACTTCCACCATTCGTCGACACCTGCCACTGGACGGTGGGCGTAGGGAAACCGCTTGCTGCTGCCGTGAACGTCGCCGTTTTGCCCGCGGCGAGCGCGACATTCGTCGGGTTCGTCGTAACCACCGGCGGAGTATTTACGGCAATCGTCCCCGATGTCCCAGTCGCAGAACTGGTCACAATATCCGTGACCGTGACGGTCTGGTCGCCGCCCGTGTTGAGGGTTACTGAGAAGATGTGGACGCCGTTGTCTCCAGCCACAAACGTGTAATCGGCGGGCAAGCTGGCTGAGCCGGCGGTGCTGGTAAAGTGAACCGTTCCCGTGTACGGCGTAAACGTGCCGCCCGTCGTCTGGATAGCCGTCACGGTCACGTTAAATGCCGTGCCCCCGGTAGTAGACGCCGGCGCTGAGACCGTAAAATTCTTGATCGCCTCCACGGTAAACGCGTCGGAAACTGTCTGGCCGTCAAATGTAACCGAAACCGCCGCGCCGTTTACTGTCGTTGTGGCAGTGGTTGGGGTCAGAGTCGCCGATCCCGCGCCTGAAGTATTGAAAGTGCCGCTTGTTCCGTCGAGGGCGGAGGAAACTCCACTGACCGCCCAGGTGTAGTCGTAATTGGTTGCAACCGCCGGAAACGCGCCGGCGATCGCTGCGCCATTCGAATCCGTATTCAGGCCCACTGTGAGTCCAATGTTTTGTCCAAGATCGATCAGCGCGGTGTTCGCGCTCAGGCTCAACACCGCCCAGGGGTTGGTGGTGGCACCACTATCCGCTGTATTGCATGACGCGTTGGAAGGGCCCGCATTGCAGCCCCACCAATTGTCCTTGCCGGTCGCAGTAGCTGTGCCTACCACCGCCAGTCCGCTAGTGCCAGTCGCCTTATTGCCGTAGATCCGGCTCAGGCTCATGCTCAGTTGGTTGTCAGTGTCCGAGCCAATGTAGATTCCGCCGCCGACTCCGCCGCTCCCTGTCGTGTTCGACAGAATATCCGTACTGGTGATCGTGGCCTGGTTCGGCGAAGTCAGGTTCATCCAGATGCCGCCGCCGAAGCTGTTGTTGCCCGTAACGGTATTGCCCTGCACAACCGAGCCGGAAAGTTGAAAGCTGGAAGTCGTCTGGATGCCGCCGCCTTCCTTGAGCGCGGTGTTGGAACTGATGGTCACGTTGGTCAATGTGGTTTGAGGGGTGCTCACGGTTCCCGGCTGATTCTGCAGGATGCCGCCGCCGCTGCCAAAGCCGCCCGAATCGGACGTGCCGCTCGCGGTGGGATTCGCCGTGTTCCCGGTGATCGTCGCATTGGAGATGGCCATGGCAACCGGAGGATAGGCATCGTTGATGCCGCCGCCCGTATCCGGCGAAACATTGCCCGATATCGTCCCGCCCGAGATGGTGAGCTTGCCCGTGCCGCCGCCAACGCTGTTTGTAACCCACAGCCCGCCGCCGTCGTAGTAGACAGACGTGGAGTTCTCCACGTTGACGTTGGTCAGCGTAAGGTTTCCCGTCCCGTATGCATCCCAATTCAATGCCCCGCCCACGTAATTTGAACTGCCACTGGTATTCGGGTTGTCCGGGTTCTTGCCGTTCTCGATCGTGAGGTTGGTAAGCGCCGCGTTGAACACAACCGAGCTGGCGCTGAACGTATGACCGGCCAGCGGATTCAGCAACGTCAACGACCCATACGGCCCGGGGTTAATGGCGAATGCCACGTCGTTGCTGCTGGCATTGATAATGGTCGTAGGCACGCCGCTTGAGGCTGTGCCCACAATGCTCATCGGCCCGAGAATCTCAAGATGCGTAACGGCGCTGCCGTTGCTGTCAAGCGTCCCGTGCTGCCATGTAAGCGGATACGTTCCTGTGGGGACCATAATCGTGTCCGACGCAGCCCCGGAGATATTCGACGCCGCATCCACATCCGCAAAGGTCACTGCGTCGCGCAGCGTGCATGTCTCGCCCGACCCCTGCGAGCAGCGCGCCCCGTCGTCGGCGTCAACCGTGGTTCCAGTGTTGTCGGCTGTCGTGTTCACATAAAACGTATTCCCGGCGCTGGGCACGGTAAACTCCGGCGTTACCTGATTCTCGGCAAGCGTCACCAGCCCCTGCCGCGCGTCCGCATTCACGCGCAAGGAAATAGCGGCAACCACATTGCTTGACGCTAGGCTGCGAACGGAAGTATGCGCCACCGGCGACGGGCTGCTTCCAAGCGCCGCATGAGTCAGCGTCACGCTCTCTTGCCGATCGGCATTCACCACCACCAGGTTGTCGCCGCCCGCCCCTGCCTGCGACCGCAGCAGCAGCGGCACTGCGCCGCTGGACGAATGCACCGCCAGGGCGCTGTTCGACTCCACGATTGTCCAAGGCTCGTTCCTGTTATCGCCCGCGAGCTGCGCAAGCGTTGGCGAACCGGGGTGCAGTCCGCGCTGTGCGGCAATCTCCCCGGTCGTAAACGGGGTTGAATCAAACCCGCTATGCGCCAGGATCAACACGTTGCCGTTCGCGTCAATCACAGCGAGCTGAATATTGGCGTGACGGTCAAACAGAAACTCGCCCGTCGTCACTGCTTCCGCATTCTGAACCGGCAGCGTTTCCAGCCGGCTGCTGCCGGAGATTGCTCCCGCGCCGTGGAGCAGCATCAACTGACCGCCGGCAATAATCGCAACGTCCGGAGTAAAAGTGTCGCTGAGGTTGCCCACCGCCAGCGCCGTCACGATGCCGGGCATCTTATAGGCCGCATGAACCGAAAACCCCGGTCCGTCGAAGGCCAGGATTGCCACTTGCGATGACTGCCCGGTTTGAATTCCCACCGCCAGAGCCTCACCCGCAAAAGGCGCGCCGGGACGGTAGGCCGCAAGCGCCGTAATGATGCCCGGAAATGTAAACGACATCGGCACATTGGAAAACGTCCCATCGCCGTTTCCGCGCAGCACATGAATCGCCCCGCTCCCGGTTGTGGCATACACCAGGTCATGTTGGCCGCTGCCCGTCACGTCCGCGGAGAGCAAAATGTCCGGAGTGCTGTCGAGTTGAATCGTTTGCGATGCCGGAAGAAACGGCGTGGTGGTCTGATGAAGTCCCGCCGCGGTCCAGGTCGCGTGGGACTGCGGCGCAATCGCATCCAGATTGCCAAGCTCAATCGCTATGGCTCCCCCGGCGCGGTTGCTCGATCCGATGGCAAGATCCGCCCCGCCGTCCCCATCGAAGTCCGCCGAGACCATCGAGAGAGAGCGCAGAGGCTGGAGTGCGGCTTGAACGGGTTCGCGTACCGGCGTCAACTGCCGCGAGCCAACTACCGCCGCGCCTCTCGCAGGCAACTGCGCCATCAGCGCCGATCCGCCGAAGCACCCGGCCAGCACCGCAATCGGTATCATGGAGATCGAGAATCGAGATGCAAAAGCGAAGGAAGTTGCGGGCGCTGATCTCACTTCGAATTCCTCCGGGGTTTTACATGAATTCAGGCAGATCGTCGCGTGCTTGCACGGTCCAATCATTGCCAATGCGGAACTAGCCTGCGCCCGTGACCCATACACGGGTGTGACAAAATCAGCACTTCCCAGCTTGGAAGTCCCGCAAATGCAACCGTGGATAATACGCTCCCCAAAGGCGGCACACCGCTGAAAAAACATCGGGGAGTCCATGCAAACAGCCGGCACTTTCCACAGCTACAAGTGCTGCAATTCTCCGGCAGCCCATCGACAATGTCAATGGAATCTTTCGTAACACGCTTTCCCGCGTGCAAGTACCGGGCGCTTGATCGTTTTTTTTGTTTCTAAGTTCGCGATTGCGTTATAGGATTAACCTGCTAACCGCATCACGGCTGCAATCATGCGCAGGATTGCGAATGCATTGCGCGCCTGGCTTCGCGCATGTTGAATGGAGGCACCCCATGTCCCTGACCCGCCGGAATTTTATCGAGACAGGCTCTCTCTCCCTCCTCGCAACCTTTGCCGCGCCCAGCCTGCTCGCTGAGAACGCGCCTCTGCGATCCGTCATGCAAGTGGAAGAGGCCCGCTTCAGTCCGGAGAGCACCGCGCAGCTTGAAAGCACAAACGAACTGGCCTTCACGCGCTGTATCGGCGAAAGTTTTTCAGTGAGTTTCAACGGCGCGCCTCTGGGCTCGCTCACGCTGATCTCTGTGGGGACTCTATCGACGGCAGTGACGGCGACATTGACGCCCAGCACCTTGCGGAGTTCCTTGGCAGTGCGCAAGCCCGTCACTCCACTCAAATCGGTCGTGGCATATTCGGTTCGCTTTCAGGGCTCGGGTCAACATCTGCCCCAGGAGACCTACACCTTCCACCTGGATGCCATGGGCACATTCCCGCTCTTTATCGTTCCCGCGAGCCCAGAGGCAAATCCGGATACCTACACCGCAATCTTCAACCTCCAGGCCAGCGCCTGACAGGCCTTGGCGTTATGGCCGAGCCGGCTTGCCGATCGGGCGCGCGAACACTGCCTCATACGCCATCTTTCCATCCCGCGGACCGATCGGCACAATGAAAAGCTCCTGCCGGCCCATCTTCGGATGAAGGAACGCGTAGGTTCCCTGCCCCAGCGGGGACGACATCGGACCGAGAAACAAAAGTGAAAACTGCTCCACTTGGGGGTTTGAGCGGTCGGTTACCGCTGCCAGCTCCACTTCCAATAAGTCGGGCGATTCAATCTGAAATGTTGTGTATACATGAGGTTGAAAGTCCGCGCTATGCAATGGCTCAGGCATTTCATTGTCTTGACCTTTTCAGGGATTCCGTATCTTGTGGCCAGGTGTTAACCATCTGTTGGGTGAGAGCGCACAATTCCCAAACCATTCAGGCAGCAGGCGGCGTCCACTGCATCTGAATATACATCGGGTCGGAGGCGGTTTCCTTGAACCCCAGCCGCTCGTAGAGCCGTTGCGCAGGGTTGCCGCGCAGTACCTGCAGATCGAGCGCCTGTTTCTGCAACCTGCACTCGTCGATCAGTTGCTGAATCAGCATCGTTCCCAGCCCGCGATTCCGATGCGATGCAAGCAACGCAATGTCCACCAGGTGCATCCCGCCGCTGCCGCGCGCCACAAGCCGCCGCCCTATCGGAACGCTGTCTTCACAAATAATCTGATGGGTTGCGTCTGGATAAGCGGCCGCATACGACCGGCTCTGCGCCATCCACTGCATCCGCAGGAAGCTGTCCCGCTGTGCCGCAGGCCAGCCCCAGGCCTCAACCTCCGGCCCGCGAACATCGCAGTAGAGCGCAAACAGAAAGCCGTCGTCGCCGACCCCTGCGTCCTTGAATTCGAGCCGACCCGCTTCCGCCGCCATCGCTCAGCTTCTGGCCGGAAAGATGCCCTGCAAGGCTATGCAAAAATTCAGGGTGAGATAGGGCGACATATTGTTGTGCGGTTGGCTGCCGCCCGCGGTGGCTACCGCTGCGCCGCTCATGGCCACAGTCGGCGGCCCGCTTGCATACGCCGGCTGCTTGCCTCGCGCCCCTCCCGCAAGCACCGTGCTGGACGAAGGCGTAGATGAGTTTCCAGCTCCCGCAACGCTTAGATTGTGGCCATGCGTGGGAATCTCGGTAGTAAGCAAAGTGACCGTCTGCTCGCCGCCTGTTTCGCCAAGGTCGTAGAGGTTAAGCCCAGGCCCCTGCCCGAAGTTCTTCGGCATCATGCCCTGCAAGTTGGGCAGCGCGAAATTGGAGGTTCCATTGCCGCCAAAGTTCGTGCCCAGCAGAGAGAACACAGCCGTGTTCTGTGAGATAGGCAGCAACTGCCCATTGCATTGTGCCCAGCCTGACGGTGCAAAGTTGAATGGAAATGCGCGAATCTCGGCAACGAATTGATCTGCCATGGGAGGCCCCTTTCTAGTTCTGCGACGGGAAGATGCCCTGAAGAGCGATGACGTAGGTCAGCGCCAGGTAAGGCGGCAAGTTGTTGTGCGGCTGGCTACCCCCCGCGGATGACAGACAAGATGAATTCAGCGACGTATTCGGCGCGGCGTCGCTATAAGGGTTCTCTGAGGAAGTCGCCAGGGCATTGTTCGCCGCCGGCAAAAGATTCGCGACTGTCGCCACGCCGTAGGCTGGGTGGGAGTGCGCCGGCATCTCCGTTGTCAGCAGCGTGTGATTGACCTCCCCGCCTGTCTGCCCTATCACAAACCCGTTGCCCATATGCAGCGGTGTAGCGCCTTGCAGATTCGGCAACGCAAAGGTGGTCTGCCCGTTGCCGCCATATGTGGTGCCGAGCAGCGCAAACAAAGCCTGATTCTGGTTGATCGCCAGCAATTGCCCATTGCAGAAGGCCCAACCCTTCGGCGGATAGTTAAAACTTACCAGTCTGATCTCTGAAATATACGGAGTACCCATGTTTCTTCTCCTCCTGCATGATGCGGAACTCGACGTCGCTGAATCCGGCTCCCGGTTGCCACTTAGTTTTGGCTAGGGAAGACGCCAAACAGCGAAATGACGAAGCTGATCGCCAGGTAAGGCGGCAGATTGTCATGCGGCTGGCTGCCGCCGGCAGAACCGATCGTCCCGGTTGCAATCTGCGAGGAGGTTGCCGCGGTGGAATACTGTTCCAGCCCGGAGTTGGCCAAAATATTGCCGCCCGGCCCCGGCTGATCTCCCGCGCCCGACTGTGCCGCAATCAAATGATTATGGCTGGGGATCTGATTCAATCCCAGTGACACCGTCTCCGTGCCGCCAGACTGACCGATTACCACTGTCTGCCCGAATCCGGTGCCCTGATGCACGGGTACGCGGCCACGCAGATCCGGCAAGGCGAATGTGTTTTGCCCATCGCCGCCGTAGGTGGTGCCAATCAGGGTAAAGAGCACTTCATACTCGGAAATCGAGAGCAGCGATCCATCGCAGAACATCCACCCATTCGGCGCAAAGTTCCACCCGCCCATTCGTATCTCACCAACATAAGGCTCGCTCATCCAATTCCCTCCCCGCGATTATCATCTGGTTCCATAGCCATGCCGTGCTGATCCGCCCGCAAAATAATCGTAAACCCGACTGCGGCCGGAGCCCCGCGAACAGTTTCGCACGTTTTTTTGCCAACTACGATCAAAATTGGAAACTAAATTGCCAAACAAGGCTACAAGGCGTATTTCGCCGTTGCAAAATCCTACTCAGGCCCATCTTCCGTGTCAAGCACGATTTCTTCCTGGACTCACGGATCACAAAAGACACGGCTGCTTTCTTCTACTGGATCAGCTATAGTTCTCTTCGCACCGGCCGTTCTTCTCAAAAATGGACCACCGCCCCCGTGCCGATCTTCAGATTGTTCTGGTGATTGTTGGCGCCGTTGTTGAAGGTGGTGAGCATGTAGTCTGCCTCGGCGAGGCGATAAGAAAATCGCCGGCTCAGGCGAAGATCAATCCCACCGCCGAGATTGGCCGCCAAGGCCGCACCGGCGTTAGCCACGCCTGAATTCGGCGCCTGGGCCAGCGTCCCGCTGGCGTGCGCAAATCCCGCCAGCGCCTGGGCGCAGGGATGAAGCGGCAAGTGGCCTATGTTGGGACGGTAGCGTGCTCCCATGGTGAGAGCGCTCAGGGTGAGGTGTCCCGTCGCGCTGATGCCGCCCGCATGGACAGAGGTGAAATCGGTCACGAAGGCGAAGTTGCCCAAGGCTGTCCTCGGCGGAATCGACCACGCAAAAGTGGCGCTGCTGCCATTCAGGTTGAAACAGCTGCACGACGCGGGCGGTGCGTTGCTGTGCGCGTAAGTGTATTCAAGCGCGAGTTCGATGGGCATTTGCTGTTCTGCTGCCCCGCTCGACTTGTCCGCCGGTTGTTGCGCGCCCTGAGCCTCTGCATAGGCAAGGTGCGATCTCAGTACCTTGAGTGCCTCGCAATCAAGCTCTCCGCCAACTCCTGGTGGCCGGGTTGAGACGTCGGATTCAACGTGCTTCCGGTTGCGTAATCGGCAAGAGCGCCCAGCGTAAACTGTCCCGCCTCGATGCGGCGTCCCAGATCCCCACTCCAGCCCCGATAACGATCCTCGCGCAGGCTCGCCAGCTTGCCTTGCAAGGTCACGTACGCGGCAGCTAAAAGCGCGCGCGCGAGTGTATCGATACCGCTGATATGGGCCAGGTATAAATCCGCCGGATCGACCGATTGGCGGCGCAATTTGGCATCGAAGTTGAAGCCGCCCGTTCCCATGCCGCCATTGTCGATAATTTGCAGCATCGCCGGCACCAAATCCTGCGCGTTGTTCGGGAACTGTTCAGTGTCCCAACCGTTGCGCGGATCGCCGCGATTGATGTCCAGCGAACCGAAGATTCCGTAGGCCCGCGCAGCGGCAATCTCATGCTCGAAATCAAGCCCGGACAGAGTTGCGTGATTGACCTCGATGTTGACCTTGACTTCTTTCGTCAAACCATAACGCTGCAGAAAGGCAAAGACGGCCGCAGTGTCGCGATCGTATTGGTGTTTGGTCGGCTCAAAGGGCTTGGGTTCAATCAGAATCGTCCCTTTGAATCCAATGCGGTGTTTGTGCTCGACCACCATGGTCAGAAAGCGGCCCAGGTGATCGAGTTCGCGGCCCAGGTCGGTGTTCAGGAGCGTGTCGTAACCTTCGCGATTGAATGCGCCGACCGGTCCGGTCTGCGGTTCAACGTAAAAAAAACTTTTTCCCCGCCGGCGCGTAGATGTGCAAGAAGCCGCAGTTCTGCGCGTGAATTGTGATGACCCTGCCCGGCCAGGTGATTTTGGCAACTCCGTCCCAACCGGTAAAGCAATGATCGAGCGCAATTGTGTTCACTGCGCGGGGCGCGTCGAATCGCCACGCGGCCGGCGATGCAGCCTCCTCCACGGGAAGGCAGGCGTCATCCGCAAGCCATACGCGCGGGGGCTTCGCTTGCAGTTGCGCGTGGGCCGCATCGCAAAAATATGGATGAAGGCCAAGCATAGCCGGCATCGGAGCATCTGCCAGGTTCTGAACGGAAAGATCGATCTTCAAGGCATCGTCATGCAGTTCGAACTGCTGCTGCGCGCGATAGCGCCACGGCCATTCGTTTCCGCCGCCATCGAAGACCAGCGCGGCGCTGGACGCCGTGGTGGAGACGATCTCCCATGGAGCCAGCCATCCCTGACCATGCAAGGGATGAACGCTGGGATCTGAATTCGAGGCGAGAGAAACAGACCGTCCATCGAACTCAAAGCGCCCGTTCGCGATGCGATTTGCGTAGGGAACCAGGGGAAAGCAAGCAAGTTCGAATGGATCGTCGTTTGCGAGTGGAGAAGCAGACCGAAGGATCTGCCTGTCGCGCCAGGTGAACTCGCGTATCGCGCCGCCGCAGACGGGGTCGAGCGTCAGTAAGGTATTCCCCTGCTGCATTCTCACGCACATGCCGCTCACTGTGCTCTTTGCCGACAAGAGAATCTTCTCGATCAAGAGTCTTCCGCAATGATAGCGCTAACTGTTAGCCTTGGAGCGAATAAAAAAGAGACCCGCAGGCGCAACAAGCAAACCGCCTGTCACTTCTTGGAACTTTATGGCCCGACTCAATCCGTACGTCGTCTTGCTGACTCTCATCGCCACGCTGGGCGGATTGCTCTTTGGGTATGACACCGCCGTAATCAACGGCGCGGTGGCCAGTCTGAAAGCCTATTTCATCGATCCGCGATTTGCGGATCTGGCTAGCCCCGTCCAGGCCAACGCCGCAAACTCGCTGCTCGGCTTTGTGGTTTCGAGCGCACTGATCGGCTGCATCGTTGGCAGCCTGATTGGCGGCTGGGTAAGCACCCGCATCGGCCGCAAGCGTGGATTGGTCATTGCCGCTGTGCTTTTCTTGCTCTCCGCCCTTGGCGCCGCCGCGCCGGAATTTCCCTTTGCTCCTATCGGTCACGGCGGACCGGGATACATGGCGAGCTTTGTCGTCTACCGCATCCTTGGCGGCATCGGCGTGGGATTGGCTTCCATGCTCTCTCCGATGTACATTGCGGAGATCGCACCGCCCAAGGTCCGGGGAAATCTGGTGGCATGGAACCAATTCGCCATCATCTTCGGCATGCTGGTGATCTACTTTGTCAACTTCGGAATCTCCAAAGCGGGCAGCGGCGATGCGTGGCTCAATACCATTGGCTGGCGTTACATGTTTCTCTCCGGCGCCATTCCAGCGGCGCTGTTTCTGCTGCTCCTGTTCTTTGTACCCGAGACCCCCCGCTTCCTGATGCTGAAGGGAGATGAAAGCGGCTCACGCGCGGTGCTGTCCAAACTGGTGACGCCGGAAGAACGCGAATCGGAACTTGCGGAGATTCGCGCTTCCCTGAGCGAGCATCACTCGGGCAAGCTGTTCTCCTTCGGCGCGCCGCTGGTTTTCATCGGGATCACGCTTTCGGTCTTTCAGCAATTCGTCGGGATCAACGTAGTGCTCTATTATGCGACGGATATTTTCAAGGGCATGGGCATGTCGACCAATGCCTCGCTGATGCAGACAATAATTGTGGGCGCGGTCAACCTTGTCTTCACAGTGGTTGCCGCACTGAGCGTGGATCGTTTTGGACGCAAGCCCCTGCAAATCATCGGAGCGCTGGTCATGGCAGTAAGCATGATTTCGCTGGGAGCAGATTTCTGGCTCGGGGGCCAGGGTACCATCGCGCTGGTATCCATGCTGGTCTACACAGCCGGCTTTGCCGTTTCCTGGGGACCTGTCACCTGGGTGCTGCTCAGTGAGATCTTCCCCAATCAAATTCGCGGCAAGGCCATGGCCGTGGCAGTGGCGGCGCAGTGGATTGCCAATTATCTTGTCAGTTGGTCATTCCCCATTTTGAATGACAATCCCAACCTGGTGGAGCATTTCAAGCATGGCTTTACTTATTTGATCTACGGCGGCATGGGCATTCTCGCCGCCCTGTTTATGTGGAGATTTGTGCCGGAGACCAAAGGCCGCTCGCTGGAGCAGATGCAACACTTGTGGAACCCGTCTGGCAAAGAACCGCAGCAGGCAGAATTGCAGGAGTCGAAATGATCAAAGTTCAAACATGGCTGTCCGGCGCTGTGCTGGCGCTGACATTTGCTTCCGCCTGGGCCAAAGGTCCGATTGTTGTCGCCAACACCTTCGGCGCGAAGGGCGACGGAAGCGCGCTTGAGACCGCATCGATCCAGAAAGCAATCGATGCTGCCGCCAAAAACAATGGAACAGTCACATTCAATCCGGGAATTTATTTGACGGGCTCGCTGTTCGTGAAGTCGGGCGTCACGCTCGATGTGCCTGAGGGAGTAACGTTGATCGGCTCCGAGCGAATCGAAGACTATCCCATGTTGCCGACGCGCATTTCGGGAATCGAGATGAGCTGGCCGGCCGCGCTGATCAATGTTCGCGATCAGCAGGGGGTAACGATCAAGGGCAAAGGCACAATCGACGGCGATGGGCCGATATGGTGGAAGTCGTACTGGGATCTGCGCGCCGCTTACGAGCCGAAAGGTTTGCGATGGGCCTCGGACTATGACGCGCGCAGGCCGCGGCTGATGCTGATCCAGAACTCCTCGCAGATAAACATCGGCGAAGGCATCACGCTCAAGCGCTCGGGCTTCTGGACGATACAAATACTTTACTCGCACGATATTCACGTCAACGGAGTCACAATCCGTAACAATGAGGGCGGCAAAGGGCCAAGCACGGACGGCATTGACATCGATTCGTCGCGCAAGGTGGTCGTAGAGAAGGCCGACATCGACGTCAACGATGATGCGCTGTGCCTGAAGGCGGGGCGCGACTCCGACGGCCTGCGCGTGAATCGTCCGACGGAAGATATCGTGATCCGCGATTCGATCGTGCGCAGTGGCGCAGCAGCCATCACCATCGGCAGCGAGACCTCCGGCGGATTCCGCAACATCGAGGTGTACAACATTACCGCGCTCAGCGGCGTGCCATCGGGGGTTCTGTTCAAGTCGGCGCGGACTCGCGGCGGATTCACGCGAGACATTCGCATTCACGACCTGAAGCTTGAAGGTGTAGCGATTCCCATTCACATCACGATGAATTGGAATCCCACTTTCAGCTATGCAAAGTTGCCGGAGGGCGTCAAGGATGTGCCGTCCTACTGGACCGTTCTCACCACGCCGGTTCCTGAGGCGCAGGGCCTGCCGCACTTCAGCCAGGTGCACATCTGGAACGTGAAGGCAACGGGAGCGAAGCAGGCGTTCAATGTGAGCGCGTATGCGAATGCCACGCTGGACGACTTCCGGCTCGATCATCTGGATATTGAAGCGGCCACGGCAGGAACCATCGCCAACGCCAAGAATTGGCAGATGACCGATAACAATATTCGGACTGCGGACGGCAGCAAACCCATATTCACCGATGCCGCAATTTCCGACGCAAAGGATGTGCCGTATGGCGAGCCCGCTCGGTAGGTTTCTCTCAACCAAAGGGAAAGAGGGAGCGCCCATCTCCGCAAATTGAGTTGGGCGCTGCGCAACGGTCAGTGCTTTGGCGAGCTGCTCATGGCTCGGATCTCACTGCCGGCCAGCAGGAATGCTCCCACGCCGTACGTATAACTGGCTGACGCCTTGAAGGGCGCGGGCTCAGCGCCGGTCTGCTGAATGCAGCCCAGCCGCCCGTCTGCGTAGACGTGGCGCAGCAGGCCTGCCCAGGCGCGCTTCACAACCGGTTCGTAGGTCTTGCGATCCAATATCCCTCGATTGATGCCGCCGGCAATGGCATACGCAAAAAATGCGGACCCTGAGTTTTCCGGCTGGTCGTAGCTGTCCGCATCGAGCAGGCCGGCGCGCCATAGGCCGTCCGGCCCCTGCAACTCGGCGACGCGTGACGCCATCTGGCGAATGATATCGATCATCCGCGCGCGCATGGGATCGTCTTTCGGCATGTAGTCGATGGTGCGAATAATGCCCGCCATGACCCATCCGTTGCCGCGCGCCCAGTACATCGGCTTGCCGTTGGCCTCGGTGCGTGTCAGGTAAGTAGCGTCCCGCGCAAAGAGGCGATCCGGGACGATGTAAAGACTGTCCGCAGTCTTGGCCCACTGCCGGTCGAGGTAGGTAAGGTACTTGCGGTCCCCGGTGATGGCGTACATCTGTGCCCACACCGGCGGTGCCATGAACAGCGCGTCGCTCCACCACCATTCGATCGAATGGCCGGGCGTGGCGGCGGCCCGTGGACTAGCCAAAAGCGCATCCATCTGGCCCTGCGTTGGCTTGAGCATCGCTGGGTCCTTGGTGCGGACATATATATTGATGTACGCCTGCGCCAGGCTGAGATCGTCCGCGTCCGGCATGTGGGAACGCTCTTCCCATTCATACCTCCGGCCCATCGCCTCGACAGCGTGCAGATATTTGGGATCGTTGAGGGAGTCCGACGCGGCGATCAGGCCCACATACAGCGCGCTCCAGGTCCAGATGCGATCGAAGTAAGGTTCGGATACACGAAGCTGCCAGTCGGCGATTTTACGCATCGCCTTGGCCACGTCGCGCGGCTTGATGGATGGATTCAGATCGTTCGCCAGCGGTCCCGGATCATCCGGGTCGCTGCCGAAGTGGCGCGAGTTGTCCTTCGCTATCCCAGCCAATTGCTCGGCGGTGGGTTTATGTTGCGCAGCCGCAGGCGCAACCGATGCCACAGTAAGAAAAATGCTCGCCGCGAAGGCGAGCATGGACTTGAAACCCAAATGAGACATTGCGTAAACCTCGGTGTTCGAGCGGGGCCGGTCTGTCGATACGAAAGTTCGGCCCTGACCTCTGCCGCATTTTAACGCGGCAGACGTCAGACCCGAGAAGCGATTAGAAGTTGATATGTCCCGCGAACTGGAAGTCGCGAGGGTTGTAGGTGGAAGCCGTGCCGCTGATGGTGCCGAAGGATGTCGAGCCAGACGTCCATGTCGTGTTCGGGTTGGCAAAGGTCACTTTATTCCAGACATTGATGCAATTGGCTTCAAAGACGAACTTCAGGCTCTCTCTCCATAGCGGGAAGGTACGGCGAATGCCCATGTCGAGATCCTGCGTGCCCGGCCCGCGCAAGCCGAGCGGCGTCGTGCGCGGAGCGTTGCCGATCAGATACTGAGCCGTATGTGCGCCAGTTGGTGTGGTGCTGACATCGGTCGGCGTTGTGAACGCCGTCGGATCGATGTATTGAACCGTACCCAGGTTTGCATTGGTGACGCCGCCGGCGCCGGTGCCGAAGCTGCCGTTGATGCGGGCGGTCTTGGCGGTGAAGGTGGGGCTTATATCCGGCATGCACTGGTTGGATGTCATGCCTGTGCCCGGCGAAGTAGCCGATCCAGATGCGGTGGAAGTGGTGCAGCCGCTCCAGACCACTGCGAGCGGAGTTCCGGCAGAGTAGGTGTAGATGCCTGAGGCCTGCCATCCGCCGGCAATCCAGCGAACCAGCATATTGTCCCCGCCAATGCCGCCCCTGCCGAAGGGAAGCTGGTAGGTTCCGTAGACATGAAGCGATTGCGGCGCCTCAATCGTCGTTCGGCTGCGATCGATACGGTTCTGGTGCCAGCCCGATGTGCTGCGCGAAAGCGCGGCGGCCGGAATGTCGAAGCCGCTGCGGAAGGTGCCGTCGTCGCCGATGTTCTTGGAGTAGGTGTAGTTCGCGTTAAACGTGAGCCCGTGCGATGTGCGCTGCTGCAACGTGATCTGCAGCGAGTTGTAGGCAAAGTTGCCCACGTTCTGTCCCCACGTGTCAGTCACCGCGCTGTACTGCGGAAAGGCGACCAGCATCTGCGAGATGGTTGCGTTGCTGTTGAGCGCGGCCGCAGCCTGGAAGTAAGGCAGATTCGGCGCGGTTGCCACAAGGGACTGCAACTTGGTCACGTTTGCCGCCGTAGCCGGAGCGGTGAGCAGGTTCTTGGTTCCGGTGCTGTCCAGCGCGGAGCCCACGGTGGCCAGATATTGCGGATTGAGTTCGTTGCTCCAGTACCCGCGCGGGTTGGCGCCGGAGGAGGTAGAGTTAATGAGAAAATGCGCCTCATTCCCGACGTAGTTCGCGGCGATCGTCAGGTCGTTGGTAATGCCGCGCTCAATGCCGAAGTTGTACATCACAATCTCCGGCGCGCGGCCAGAGAGGTATGGGTCCGCGTATGCCACGCTGCTGGCGGTTACAAATTTGCCCGCCGCATTCACATAGAAACCAGTGTTCAGCTCCTGCGCGGCCAATCCCGGCGTAGGTGCCGCTGGATAGTTGAAGCCAGGGCCAAAGAGCGAGGTGTTCTGCTGCGAAAATCCAGTGTTGTTGTTCAGGTAGAACGAAGGACTGGCCGCCGCGCCCGAGGTTACCTCCGTCGGCGCGGTCGCCGTCATGTTGAATCCTGTCTGCCCGGTTCCGGAGAACGCGCCGCCGCGGCCTCCCACACCGCCGCCTTGTGAGAAGACCTGCCCAAACCCGGCGCGAATCACCGTCTTGGAATTCATCTCATAGGCAATGCCGACACGCGGCCCCCAGTTCTTCCAGTAGGTCTGTACCGGGGTGCGGCAGCCGCAGCTCACGCCCGCGCCGCCATAGCTGCCGGCAAACTCAAGCATTCCTGCCGAGTTGGTTAGCGGGTTGGTAAGCGCCGGATTCAGGAAGGTCCAACGATCTTTGACTTCGTGGTAGGGCGGCAGATAGTCCCAGCGCAGTCCGAGATCGATGGTCAGCTTCGAGTTCAGCTTGAAGCTGTCCATCGCATAAGGTGCAAGTGGACGATACCGCCCGCCTTCTTCGCTCACCGGCTGAAGACCGAGCGAGGGCGATCCGCCGATCGCGCCCAAAAGGAAGCTGGCATAGGAGTCGCCCGAGGGGGTGGTAGCCGTGCCAAGCGTCAACGCGCTGCCGGAGAAGTTTGCTGTCGAGTAGGCGGTAATTGGCAACTGCAAGGTTCCGGAGTAAGTGGCCGGGTTGGCATTGTTGATCTCCTGCCATTGATACGTCAGGCCGAAGGTCATCGAATGTCTGCCCTTGATCCATTGCACGTTGTCGGTAAGGGCAAAGTTGTTCGGCGTGGTCAACTGTGTGGCTTCCGAGTTACTGTATTGAGTCCATGCGGTAAGCGCCGTGCCGAAAGCCGGTGTGGTAGCAAACGAGACGCCGGGGAACTCCTGGCCCGCCTGTCCCAGCGGCAGGTTGGTGATGCCGAGCTTGGTCGGCGAATAGGCCGCCACACCCTGCGTTGCATCGTGGATGTTCTGGAAGAAGCGCGTGAAAGAGTACTTCAACTGGTTGGTGATGGTCGGGCGCAGCGTATAGGTATCTTCCACCATGAAATTCTTCGGGTAGACATTTGCCAGATCGCCGCCCACATACGGCAGCGGCAGATAGCCGTAGGCCGTCGCTCCGGAGCCGCCCGCCGAGAAGTTGTTCACGTAGTTCTCCACGCCGATCGTGCCCAGCGTAGAGATGCGATGAACGGAGCTCAGGTCGTAGTCCACGCGGTAGTCGAAGAGATGGTTGTCGAAGCCGGTCGGAACCGTGCCCAGGTAATTGTTGGCCAGGTTGCTGTTCGAGACCGCGGGCAGGAAGCTCTCCATGGCCTGCGCAATCGGAGAGACCATTGTGCTCGGAATCACGTTGTTCGTGGCAACGCCGCCCTTCATCCCTTGCAGCGGATTCCGGGTGCAGGTGGTGCTGCTCGAGCAGCTAGTCGAGGTGGGATCGAACAGAAATGCCGTATTAGTGGCGTTCGCAAGCTCGGTAAAGTCGCCCGTGCGCATCAAGGCTGTCGGAATCGTGTAGAGTGCAGGGTTGGCCTGGCGGCGCGAGTGGAACTTGTCATAAGCCGCAAAGAAGAAGAGCTTCTTGCCGGTAAAAGGAACCACGCCGCCGGCGGAGGCCGAAAATTCATCCTGGTGCTCTACGGGTTTGGGCGCGGGCACCGTTGCGCCCGTGGAACTCTTGATCGTCGCGGCTTTGGCGGTAAAGGACCAGGTATCGAAGACCGTATTGCGGACAAAGTCGGAGACCTGGCCGTGATACTGCAAGCCGCCGGACTTCATCGTAAAGTTCTCCGCGCCGGCCCCCATATACTCTGCCGGAGGCGTGCTGGTTACCACCTGGAACTGGTCGATCGCATCCACGCTCAGCGTGAGCGAAACAAGGCGATTGTCGCCCTGCTGGCTGACTGTCTCAGCCGGCATTCCGTCAAGGTATAGCTGGCCAAGGTAGTTGCCCGTCCCGCCGATCACTGGCAGACGGCTCCCGGTCTGCGCGCCGGGGCTCAGGGCGCCAAAGGCTGTGGGATCGCGCTGCGCATTGTTCATCTGCAGCGGAAGCGTCGCGTAAGTCTGGTTCTCGACGGTTGCGCCCAGGGTAGCGTCCGCAGTGTCCAGAATCGGTGGCGCGGCAGTGATGGTAACCGTCTGTCCCTGCTCGCCGATCGACAGTTGGATGTCCAATGCGCGCAGTTGCAGCGCATCGACGACGACGTTGTCCTGCACCAGTGTCTTGAATCCGGCCGCGGAGACTTCCACCTTGTAGATGCCGGGTTGCAATGGCGAAATCGTATAAAGGCCCGCGGATGTCGAAGAGCGGACAACGGAAAAATTCGTCGCCAGGTTCGTCGCTTTGATATTTGCGTTGGGAATCAAGGCTCCGGTTGGATCGGTAACGCTGCCTTGAATGGCGCCTTCGCCGGCAGTCTGTCCGCTCGCTGGCAGCGCGACAAGCACCGCGGCCAACAGCAGTGGGGTTAGGCAGCGTACTGCAACATGCTGGAAATAATTTTTCAGCACGTGGGATGCATTTGCCTGAATCAGCCTTCTTAAACTCATTTGCGCCTCCTTGGCTTCACGCAGTCAGTGACCATTTGATTTGCTTGAAACACACTTGGCGGGATGGTCAGATCACGTCAAAATACTGTACCTAGGCAAAAACAAGATTGTCAATAGAGAAATAATTCCAAAAAAATCGGCGAGGAGGTGCCCATTGCGATTATGATCAATTCGCCCGGTACTCTTTCCGTGATATTTCCGGGAAGATAGCTTCTGAGGAAAGCTGCCGCCGTTGCTCATTGCTGTTGCGACTTAACGGTGCGGCCCCCTTCTTTTAGCTATCCTTTGCAGATATTGAGGTTGTGATGCGCGTCTGTTTTCTGCTGAAGGTCAAGCCGGAGAGGCTTGAAGAGTACAAGGCCCGGCACAAGCGTGTATGGGCCGAGATGCTTGAGGCGCTGCGCCAGACGGGGTGGCGAAACTATTCCTTGTTTCTCCGTCGCGATGGCCTGTTGATCGGCTATCTCGAAACCGAGCACTTTGCCAAGGCCTGCGCAGAGATGCAGGCCAGGCCGGTCAATGCTCGTTGGCAGTCGGAGATGGCAGAGTACTTCGAGGCGCTTGAGGGTGGAATGGCAGACGAGAGCATGGTCCCGCTGGAGGAAATCTTCCATCTCGACTGATCCAGCGGCTCGGGTCAATGGATAGCAGCGGCAGATTCGCCAGAAAAATCATGGAGGCAACCGATGAACGCATTCAACTCTGACCGTCGCCACCTTCTGCGCAGCGGAGGCCTGGGATTGGCCGCCGTGGGCGCTTCCGGCGCTGGCCTGGCCGCCGGGACGGCTGCGAAAGTTCCCCAGGGCCGCCTTGAATTCGACGTCCGCTCGTTCGGCGCGACCGGCGACGGAAAGACTCTCGATACCGATGCAGTCAATCGCGCCATTGCCGCGGCAGCAGCGGCCGGAGGAGGTGTCGTCCGCTTCCCGGCCGGATCCTATCTCTGCTTTTCAATTCACATGAAGAGTTTCATCATTCTTTATCTTGACCCGGGCGCAACCATCATTGCCGCCGATTCCCCACGCCCCGATCAGCAGACCGGCTATAGCGGCGGCCGCTACGATGCCGCGGAACCGAAAACAGAATGGGACAGCTACCAGGACTACGGCCACAACCACTGGCATAACTCGCTGATCTGGGGCGAAGGGATTCACGACATCGCGATCACAGGCAAGGGACTCATCTGGGGCAAGGGCCTGTCTTTTGGCGCTGCCCGCGAGGCCCGCGGCAACTATCCCATCTACGTTGCGGAACAGGCCGGCGTAGGCAACAAGGCTATCGCCCTCAAGAACTGCCACAATGTTCTACTGCGCGACTTTTCCATCCTCAAGGGCGGCCACTTCGCGCTGCTGCTGACCGGCGTCGACAACCTCACGATCGACAATCTGCTCATCGATACCGATCGCGATGGCATGGACATCGACTGCTGCCAAAACGTGCGTGTCTCCAACTGCACGGTCAACAGCCCATGGGACGACGGCATCTGCCCCAAGTCCAGCTTCGCGCTCGGCTATGTGAGGCCTACCCGCAATCTGACCATTACCAATTGCTGGGTCAGCGGCAACTACGAACTGGGCTCGGTGCTCGACGGCAGCTTCAAGAGGTTCGCTCCCACGGCGCGGATTCCGCGCACCGGCCGCATCAAGTGCGGTACGGAATCGAACGGCGGGTTTATCAATGTAACCATCTCCAACTGCGTCTTCGATGGGTGCCAGGGATATGCCCTCGAATCCGTGGATGGCGCACTGCTCGAAGACCTGACCATCACCAACACCACCATGCGCGACCTCGTATCGGGTCCGATTTTTATGCGCCTTGGCGCGCGTTTGCGCGGCCCGCGGGAGAGTACCAAAGTGGGCTCCATCAAGCGCGTGTTGATCGGCAATCTCACCTGTTACAACGCTCCACGCAATGTGAGCTCGATTCTCAGCGGCATTCCCGGCTACGCCATCGAGGATGTAAAGATTTCAGACATCTATGTCGAGACTGCCGGAGGCGGATCGGCAGAGGAAGCGAAATTGCAGCCTGCGGAGTTGGAGAGCGCTTATCCGGAGCCGGGAATGTTCGGCGCGATGCCGGCCTCCGGCTTTTTCCTTCGCCATGTGCGCCATCTTGAAATGAGCCACGTGGAGATTGCCAACGCAACCTCCGACGCAAGACCGCCATTCTATCTGACGGGCGTGGAACGCGCTGACTTCTTCGCCGTAACCGCTCCCCGCGGCGATAATGGAGCCTTCGCGCTGCATGACGTCAAAGACCTGCGCATCGGCTGGAGCCGCGCTGCAACCGATGTGGTGCTCGGCAGCGTTGACCACAAGATGCTCTAAAATACGCGCGAAAGATCTTCGCGCCCAAACACCGGAGGAATTTGATGGGCTGTTTTCACACTGGACTTAAGCGGATTTTCAATGTCCTCTTACCCGCGAGCTTTGCCTGGGCTGCTTGTTTGCCGATCTACGCTCAGGCTCCGCTGCAAGCGACAGAGCCGGCAGCAATCGCTCATGTTGCCGTACAGGTGTCCGATCTCGCCAAATCGCGGGAGTTCTACGAGCGTCTGGGCTACGAGGAGGCCTTTGCACTCGATCAGGGCGGCGCGCCCACCGAGGCCTTCTTGAAGGTGAACGACCGCCAGTTCATCGAACTCTACCCGCAGCGCAATCCTTCCCAGACCGTCGGTTTTCTGCATGTGTGCTTTGAGTCCGAAGATCTGGAAAAGTTGAATCAGTTCTATCTTTCGCGCGGCCTAACGCCCACGCCCGTCCGCCGCGCCGGCGCAGGGAATCTTCTCTTCACAATGGAAGGCCCGGAAAAGCAAAACATCGAATACACGCAATACATGCCCGGATCGCGGCACACCAACGACCGAGGCAAGCATCTGGGCGCTGACCGAATCGCGAATCGGATTGCCGGCGTAGGCATCGGAATGCATGACCCGGCAGCGGCAAGCGCCTTCTACACGGAGAAGCTCGGCTTTCGCTCGACTCACTCTTTCGTGAGCGGCCAGGTAGCGTTCGCAATTCCCGGCGACGCCACGCAACAGATCGATTTCCTAGCGCCCCTGCCAGACGCGAGCTTTGAATTGTTTCTCGCCGTCCCCAATCTGCATAGCGCAGCTGCAGAGTTGAAAGCGCGCAACATTCCAGCGCAAAAACGCGGGAAGACACTGGCCATCTCCGATCCCGACGGCAACCAAATCCTCTTTACCGAAGCTCGCTTTTGATACGGCCCGGAGATACAAACACTCCGTGCCCCATCCTTTCGCCTTTTTCTGGCGAAAGGGTGGGAACCTCAACACGATTCAATGACTGGATCATAAGATGCGAAAGTGAATTTCATTCGGCAAACGATTGCCAATTCGATTTTCCAAGGTGTATAAAATGCCACGCAGCCCCAAACCGTCAACCTTTGTCATTGATCGCCGATCCCACTCCCATCCGAGGTCTACTATGCTCATGAAATCTCGCTTCCTCACTTTGATTGCCGCCTTCGCCGCAATGCCTTTGCTGGCCGCATCTCAAACATCACTGCCAACGTCCTGGGTGGACAAGGATACCGGCCACCGAGTGATCCGACTAACCGATGAGCCGGGCTCGTCGGGCTTTTACTTCAACGTGAATGCTTATACTCCGGACGGCAAGCAGATGATCTATAACGCGCCGGATGGAATTCATGTGCTCGATCTCGCCACCTTCAAGACCAAACTCCTGGTGTCCAATCCGCCGCGACCGGTCGATGCCAAACCAGGGGAGCCGAACAAATACGCAGCCCATGCGATCGTTGCGGGCCGAAAGACCAACTCCGTATTCTTTTCCCGCATCGATCCAGAGACCGGGCGGAATACGATCTTCAAAGCCGATGTCTACACAGGTCAGATAACGAAATTGTCCGCATTGCCGGAAGGCGCCAGCGTTGCCACCGTCAACGCCGACGAAACACTTGGTGCAGGCACATACGAGGAAGTGAAAGCGCCGGAGAGTCAGGAGTACGGGCGCAACCTTCCTCAGCCGGCTGCCACTGCTCCCGCGCAATCTCCTACTTCTGGCGGCAATCTTTTTCAGCCGGAAGGCAAGGGCGAAATGATGGAGCGCCGTCTGGCGGCCCGCATTCCGGTAGTGCTTTTTTCCATCAATCTGCAGTCGGGCAAGGTGACGGCGCTGCTGCATTCAACAGATTGGATCGGCCACATGCTGTTTTCGCCCGTCGACCCCACGCTGCTCATGTACTGTCACGAAGGCCCCTGGCAAAAAGTGGACCGCATCTGGATGATTCACACCGACGGCACGCACAACACCCTGATTCACAAGCGGACCATGGCCATGGAGATCGCCGGCCACGAGTTCTGGGGGCTGGACGGGAAGACCGTCTGGTACGACTGGCAGTATCCCAAGGGCGAGGACTTTTTCTTGTCTGGCTACAATCTCGAAACCCATCGGCGCGTCGCCTATCACATGCAGCGCAACGAGTGGTCGATTCACTTCAATCTAACCCAGGGAGAAACGCTTTTTACCGGCGATGGCGGCGATCCCGGACAGGTGGCCAGAGCAAAGGACGGCGAGTGGATCGAGCTCTTCCGCCCGGAGATGTTTCCCGTGGGGCCGGGCGCGCTGAACGACCCCGACTTCTGGCAGCCTGGTGTGTTCCGCTCCGAGCATCTGGTGAACATGGCGCACCACAACTACCGTCTTGAGCCGAATGTGCGCTTTTCTCCGAACGAGAAGCTGGTGATCTTCACCAGCAATATGTTTGGCCCCAGCTATGTGTTTGCCGCCGAGGTCGCAAAGGCCGAGAATCCGCCGGCCTCCGAGGTGCAGTCCACGCCGGATTTGGCGGCAAGGTTCAATCCAGCCAAGCCGACTCCTGTGAACCAGGTGCCGTAAGAGATGACGACCGGCGCCGTGACTGGGGCCGCTATGGAGGTTTGGATGAACCAGATTCTTGCAGGCATCGGCTGGCATGTGGTGGGCGCTGCCATGGCTGCTTCGTTCTACGCGCCGATCGAGAAGGTGCGTAACTGGTCGTGGGAGACAACCTGGGCATTCGCAGGCTTCTTCTCCTGGATTCTGCTGCCCATCGGCGTGAGCCTCGCGCTGCTGCCGGACTTCCACGGTTTCTATGCTTCGTTCCCTCCCGCTCTGCTCTGGCGCGTAGCTCTGTTCGGCGCAATGTGGGGTGTCGGCAACGTCAGCTACGGACTCACCATGCGCCACCTCGGCATGTCGCTCGGGATTGGCGTCGCAATCGGAGTCACGCTGGTCGTCGGCACGGTGGTTCCGCCCATCCTGCACGGGCAGGGCCAGACGCTCTTTGCCACGCACAGCGGACAGATCTCAATGGCCGGTGTGCTGGTGGCGCTCATCGGCGTGAGCATCGTGAGCTGGGCCGGACATCAGAAAGAGGTTCAACTCAAGGGGCATCTTGAGGAGTTCAACGTGGGCCTGGGCCTGCTGCTGGCTGTTCTGTGCGGCATCGCTTCCTCCGGCATGTCGTTCGCCATCGACGCAGCCAAGCCAATGGAGCATACCGCCCTGGGCCTGGGCGTCAACCCGCTCTATGCCGCGTTGCCCAGCTATGTGATCATCATGGGCGGCGGCGCGGTCGTGAACCTCAGCTATTGCTTCCTTCGCCTTGCCTTCCTCCGCCGGCTCTCTCTGCATCGCGACCTGTCTCTGCCCACTGCGGCGCTGGGCCGCAACGCGGCTCTCGCAGCCACCGGCGGAATCATGTGGTATCTCCAGTTCTTCTTTTACGCATGGGGCGCGGCCCACATTCCGCAGCGGCTCTCCTATGTGAACTGGACGCTGCACATGAGCATCTATGTGCTCTGCGGCGGACTTGTCGGCCTGTTGCTGGGCGAGTGGCATGGCGTCAGACGCCTGTCGATCCAACTGCTCTGGGCAGGCATTCTGATTATCATCCTGGCTGCGAATCTGGTCGGCCTCGGCATGGCGATGTGAGCTGGCAGAAGATCGGCACCCTGTCCTGATTTTGGAGGAGATGGTTATGACTCATGGGTATTCGCTGGCAAGACGCCGCAACTGGCTCCGTCTGGCTCTGATTGCAGTGTCGTGCTTCGCCGCAAGCCACGCACAAACCGCGCCGAAGTCGGCAGCAGACGATTTGCATTCCGGATTCCTCAATCCTCCCTCCGATGCCCGGCCCATGATGCGCTGGTGGTGGTTCGGACCCGCGGTGGTAAGGCCGGAACTGGAGCGGGAACTCATCACCATGAAGAACGCCGGTGTTGGCGGGGTGGAGATTCAGCCCGTTTACCCGATGATGCTCGACGACGCGAGCAAAGGAATTCGAAATCTGAAGTACATGTCTCCGGAGTTTCTCGATGCAGTGAGCTTTGCCAATCGCAAGGCCCGCGAGCTGGGGCTGCGTGTAGACATCACGTTGGGCAGCGGCTGGCCCTATGGCGGCCCAACCACAACGCTGGCGCAGGCCGCGGAGCGCCTCCGGGTCGAGCTTGTCCCTGTAACTGGCGCCACGGTTGAGGCGCCAAAGCTCGAAGAAGGCGAGAGCTTCATCGCCGCCTTCGTCGCCAAGGGAAAAAAGCAAAGCTTCGATGCTGCTTCGGCAGTGCGTCTGAACATCAAGACCGACGCGAAGGCAGAGCTGCCGGCAGGCGACGGTGAGCGGGTAGCAATCTACTTTATCCAGAGCCACACCAAGCAGATGGTGAAGCGCGCCGCCTATGGTGCCGAAGGCCTGGTGCTGGATCACATGCAGCGCGCGGCCATCGACTCGCACTTGAAGACCGTAGCCGAGCCTCTGCTGAAGGCCTTTGGCGACCAGCCTCCCTACGCAGTGTTCTCCGACTCCCTCGAAGTCTACGGCGCGGATTGGACTGCCTCTTTTCCCGAGGAGTTCCAGAAGCGACGCGGCTACGATCTGCTACCGCACCTGCCGGAGTTGCTCGCCGGCGGCACGCCTGAGGCTGACGCCGTGCGGCACGACTGGGGTATCACGATCAGCGATCTTGTTCGCGAAAATTATTTAGCGCCGCTGACAAACTTCGCCGAAGAGCACAAGACAAAATTCCGCTCGCAGACTTACGGCTACCCTGCCGTCACACTCGCCGATGAAACAGCCGCCACGCTGCCTGAGGGGGAAGGACCGCAGTGGCGCGCATTTTCTTTCACGCGCTGGGCCAGCTCTGCCAATCATCTAATAGGCAACAACATCACCTCCGCTGAAACCTGGACCTGGCTGCACTCGCCGGCCTTCCGCGCCACTCCGCTGGACATGAAGGTGGAAGCCGACCGCATGTTTCTCCTCGGCGTGAATCAGTTCGTTGGCCATGGCTGGCCTTATTCGCCCGCCGCTGCCGGCGAGCCGGGGTGGTCGTTGTACGCTGCGGCGGTGTTCAACAATCACAATCCGTGGTTTTCAGTCATGCCCGATATCACCGCTTACCTGACGCGGATGAGCTGGCTTCTGCGCCAGGGTCAGCCCGCCAACGACGTAGCGATCTTGCTGCCGGAGGACGATGCACAGGCCAGCTTCTCGCCAACTCCCGGCACGCTCAGCATTACCGAGGAGATGAAGAAGCACATCACGCCGGAGCTGATGTCCGCGATTCTCGATGCGGGCTACAACATCGACTACATCGATGCCGCCATGATCCAGAAGCAAGGCGCAATCGCTTACCCTGTGCTTGTGATTCCGCCAACGACGCGGATGCCACTTTCCGCCTACAAGACAATCGAGAGCTATGCAGCCCACGGAGGCAAGGTGATCGGCCTGGGACGGCAAGCAACCTTGGCGCCCGGCGTGATGGATAGGGGCGACTCGCCTGACGTAGCATTGATTACCGATCGGCTTTTTACGGCGGTTGGACATAAAGGCGTTTCCGTGGATTCAACGGGAGCATTGGGCGCGGCGCTAAATGCCGCGCTGCCGCCGGATCTCGACGCGAAGAGCAATCACGACGGCGAGGGCAATGTTGCCCAGCTCGGATTTATTCACCGCAAACTGGGCACGAGTGATGACGCGAGCGATATTTACTACGTCGTAAACAGCGGCAACCAGCCAGTGAATGCAACCGTTGCCTTCCGCGCCGCGCGGCCCCACATCGAAGCGTGGAGCCCGGACAGCGGAGCGATTCTCTACGCCGCTGAGAATGCTCCCGGCAAGCGTTTCCCACTCACGCTCGCGCCGTACGAGTCGCGCGTGTTTGTTCTGAACGAGAAACCAACAGACAGAACATTGAGCGGTCCCGCACTCCAAAAGGAGAATGTGCTCGCCGAACTGAACAGCAATTGGAAGATTTGCTTTAGCGATGAAAAGGCCGCCAAACCAGTCGGCCGGCTTTCCACCTGGACCCAATTGGAAGGACGGAAATACTTTTCCGGCGAGGCGATCTATACGCGGGATATCGAAGTCGATGCTTCCTCGCTTCGCAGCGGAAACATCCTCATCGACTTCGGCGCAGGAGCTGCCGCAACCGATCCCCGGCCTCCTGACTCTCCCGGCATCCGCGCGCTTTTGGATCCCCCAGTGCGCGAGGCTGCGATTGTGTTTGTGAACAGCAAGCGAGTTGGCTCCCTGTGGCATCCGCCTTACCGCATCGACATTACCAAGACGCTGCATCCCGGAATGAATTCGCTGGAGGTGCGCGTGGCCAACACGGCCATCAACCAAATGGCCGGCCAACCTCCGCGCGACTTTACTGCACTCTATGAAAAGTACGGCAAGCGGTTCGAGATGCAGGATATGAACAATCTTCAGCCCGTTCCCTCAGGATTGACGGGATCGGTGACGCTCATCCATCGGGCGAAGTGAATCCACAGGCCGCAGCCTGGAAGGTTGCGCTTCTGCGGTCAAGATGGAGAATCATCCCTTGAAAAGTATTCCTATTGAAATAAGTGCTCCATTGCATTACTCTTGTCAGGCGGAGAAAAAGCCTCCTCCTCGTACACACCGCACGGAAGATGCCCAACTGCACTCAATTTCGCGTTTACAAGGAACACGCCGATGGCAAGAACTCCCAACCGTCTTAGCTACCTTACCGATCTTTGGGACGAAAATGTCGCGCGCGGTCTGGATGAGGCCGAGCTGTTGCGCTATCGCTCAAACCTTCTCGGCGCAGATCTGCGCATCACAAACTTTGGCGGCGGAAACACCAGTTCAAAGATCGCGCAGCCTGACCCGCTGGGCGGCGGGGAGCGCAAGGTTCTGTGGGTCAAGGGCAGCGGGGGCGACCTGGGGAGCATCAAGCGCAGCGGTTTTGCCACCTTGTACATGGAGAAGCTGCTGGCTCTCGAACAGATTTATCGGGGCGCAAAGTTCGAGGACGAAATCGTCGCGTTGTACCCGCTCTGCACCTTCGGCCTCAACCCGGTGGCATCATCGATCGATACGCCGCTGCACGGCTTTCTGCCCTTCAATCATGTGGATCACCTTCATCCCGACTGGGGCATCGCCCTTGCCGCCAGCGCAAACGGAGTTGAAAAACTGGAAGAGTTCAACGCGCGGTTCGGACACAAGATCATCTGGGTCCCATGGGAGCGGCCCGGATTTGAGTTGGCCATGATGCTGAAGAGGGCTGTGGAAGCAAACCCCGACTGCGACGGCATTGTGCTCGGCAGCCATGGACTCTTCACCTGGGGAGATACGCAGCGCCAGTGCTACCTGAACACGATCACCATCATCGATCAGCTGGGTCAGTTTGTCCTGGAGCATGTTGAAAAGCGGAAGGCCCCCATCTTTGGCGGACCTCGCTACTCTGCCCGCCCGGATGCCGCCCAAATCGCTTCAGAGATATTTCCCTTCCTGCGCGGCAAGGTATCTTCCAACCGCAAGTTCATCGGCACCTACTGCGACCTGCCGGAAGTGCTCAAGTTTGTAAACTCCCGGGACGCGGAAAAGCTGGTGGCATTGGGTACAAGTTGCCCGGACCACTTTCTGCGCACCAAGATCAGCCCGATGCTTGTCGATTGGGATCCAGCCGGCGATGTGAGCGCATTGCGCACGGCGATTGATGCGTCTCTTGCCCGCTACAGAAAGGCGTATGCGGACTACTACAAACAAAACGCGGATGCGGAGTCACCCGCGTTGCGTGATCCCAGTCCAACCATCGTGCAAATTCCCGGCATCGGCCAGTTCAGCTTTGGCAAAAACAAGGCGGAGTCGCGGATTACCGGCGAATTTTTCGTGAACACCATTCACATCATGGAGGGCGCGGCCGGACTTGGGTTCGAGAGCAAAGGTCCTCCGGTTCTGCCCCAGGCCGGCGCGGCTGCTCCCACGGAGCGCTTTCAGGTTTACGACAACTATGTAGCGCTTCCGTCGCGCGAGGCATTTCGCATCGAGTATTGGGCGCTCGAAGAGGCAAAACTTCGCCGGCAACCTCCGGAGAAAGAGTTGAGCCGCCAAGTTGCGCTGATCGTGGGTGGCGGCAGTGGAATCGGCCGCGAAGTGGCCAGGCTTGCCGCAGAGCGCGGCGCGCATATCGTTGTGGCGGACCGCGCCGTCGAGGCCGCCGAGCAAGTCGCCAAAGAGGTCCAGAGCATCGCCGGCAAGGAGTTCGCGATCTCGGCAAGTATTGACATCCGCAACCGGGATTCGATTCGCGCTGCATTGGAGACGGTGGTTCGAACTTACGGCGGCGTTGACATCGTTATCAATACGGCGGCGCTGTTTCCCTCTTCGCCAACCGGCGTGATCTCCGACGCTATGTGGGCCACGACGCTGGAACTCAACGTTACGGCGAATTATATGCTTGCCGATGAGCTGGCCAACGTATTCGCCGAGCAGAACCTGGACGCCGCCATCGTGCTCACCAGCAGCGCCAATGCCGTAGTTCCCAAGCGCGGCAGCGAGGCCTACGACGTGAGCAAAGCCGCGCTGAGCCATCTGGTGCGCGAGCTGGCAGTTTCGATGTCTCCCAAGGTCCGAGTCAATGGAATCAGCCCGGCGACTGTATTGAAAGGCTCGACGATGTTTCCACGCGACCGCGTCATTGCGTCCTTGAAAAAGTACGAACTGCCGTTTGAAGAGAGCATGACGGACGATGAGTTGAGAGATGTACTGGCAAAATTCTATGCGCGGCGCACGCTGACACAGAACCCTGTTGACCCTGCGGATTGTGCCAAGGCAATTCTGTTTCTCGCCGGTCCGCATTCGCGCTGCACGTCAGGCCATCTGATCCCGGTGGATGCAGGGCTTCCTGAAGCTTTCCTGCGTTAGTTCGAAACCAAGCGGCAGTCATAAACCGAAGAAGGAATTGCGGGTAAGCAAATATCGAGGAGCAAGCGAGCTTCAGAGTAATCGAATGAGTTCATCAGCTCACGCCAAAGCTACGGATACGAAATGCCTGGCAATCGATCTCGGCGCCAGCAGCGGACGTGTGGTCCTGGGCAGCCTTTCGAACAAGACCTGGAATCTTGCAGAAGTGGGCCGCTTTCGTACCCCGGCAATTACCGATTCGACATCGGGCTATCAGTGCTGGGAAATGGGAAAGATGCTCGGCCAGATCGAGCGGCATATCGCAGACGCGCGCAAGCTGGGGAGCATTGCCAGCCTGGGGGTCGATGGCTGGGGCGTGGACTATGTGCTGCTCGATGAGGATCTCCACCAGGTTGGCTTGCCGGTCAGCTATCGAGACAAGCGAACGGAGCCCGCAATCGAACTGGTTCACAAGTGGGTGACTGCAAGCGAAACATATCGCCGGACGGGAATTCAGATTCAGCCGTTCAATACTTTGTACCAGCTTGCCGCAAGCATCGAGCAACAACCGGACTGGATGCGCGCAGCCCGGCATCTGCTGATGATTCCGGACTTCGTTCACTTTTCCCTCTGCGGAGTGCTGTCAAACGAATACACAAATGCAACTACGACTCAAATGTGCGGGCTGGACGGCAATTGGGACGGCACACTCATGGAAGTAATCGGGCTGCGGTCCGGCATGATGCAGACTCCGATTGCAGCCGGTACACTTCTCGGTAACGGGAACGGAATTGCGAGCGGCATTCAGGTAATCGCGCCAGCCACGCACGACACCGCCTCAGCGGTTGCCGGTACTCCACTGGCAGGACCGGACGAGGCATACATCAGCTCAGGCACATGGTCCCTGATGGGAATAGAAAGCACGACGCCCATCGCCAGCGAAGATGCCCTGCGGATGAACTTCACCAACGAAGGCGGGTTCGAGCGCCGCTTCCGCATCTTGAAGAACATCATGGGCATGTGGCCCTTGCAACGCGTATGCGAGGAGCGGGGAACATCGGATCTTGCAGCGTTGATCGGTGAAGCATCCAGAGTTGAGCCA
>Ga0182012_10000989_pt1 | contig 31295 bp, 34 predicted proteins | sample 612S2SmetaG_FD_120486 | JGI IMG/M metagenome (GOLD analysis project Ga0182012, IMG submission 120486) | Permafrost microbial communities from Stordalen Mire, Sweden - 612S2S metaG | ecosystem: Environmental > Terrestrial > Soil > Wetlands > Permafrost | place: Sweden: Stordalen | collected...
AGGTTCAGCAGGTTGTTGCCCAGCTGCGGACCCATCAGGAATTCGGCCGACAGGTAGCAGGTCACCTTGCGGCCGAGATCGAGCGAGGTCTGCGTCGACGCCACCCGGCGGTCCTGCATGCGGTCACGCACAGCCAGCGCAAGAGCCCGGTAATAGTGCTCTGGTCGCAGCGCAGCGGCGGGACGGCCGACCGAGTAGCGGATGTGATCGGTGATCGCACGTCGTAGCGCGTCCGCGTGCATCCCGGTGCGAGCGCGCTCGGCCAGGTCGGCTGGTGCGGGACCGGTGCCGGTGATTCCGTCGGAGGGAGTCTGATCGACATCGGTCATCGTGCGTCCTACTTCCTAGAGATGATGGGAAGCACCGTACCGATATGCCCGGCGGCGCGCAGGTGGTCAGTCTGTCAGCGCATATTGCACACCAGGCACGCAAACGACGTCCGTCTCGTGAACGCGAGCTCACGCGATGGTGACGAAACGCCGTTGTCGGCGGCGAGGGACGCGGCTCGTGCCGCCGGCTTTTAGGTGTCGCTGTTGGTCAGCGGATCTTTTCCGGAATCGAATTCAGCGCGTGCAATATGTGCACGGCCAGTTCGTTTGCAGCCTTGTCGGCGAGCTTGGAATTGGTCTTGATCGCGTCCGCGACCAAGTCCAGGCGTAGGTCATACGGCGTGCGGAGAGTTGTTGTTGGCGAAGCCATCAGATTTTCCTTTTCAGTCGAGCATGTTGGCCCGTAATCGAGCTGCCCGACGCGGATGACTTTACGCCCCTTGCGTCGCTCGGGGTTTATTAGGGCTGCGTGAAGCCCGTACGTCCTTGCGCGAGGAGACGGTTCGCTAGGCCCACATACGCGCTGGCCACCACCGGCCACGCCATCTCCGGTGCCCGCTGCCGGGCCTCGGCCGCCATTGAGCCGGCGAGGCGTGGCTGGGTGATGATCTGGTGCAGTGTTGCGGCCAGCGCGCCCGGATCGTCGTGGCCGACGATGATTCCCGCTCCGCTGCTGAGCAGCTCGACAGCATGCGGGAATGCGGTTGCCACGACTGGTCTGCCGTTCGCGATCGCATCGACGAGTACGCCGGAGGTCACCTGTTCGGTGGAGTCGTAGGGCAGCACGACGACGGAGGCCTGCTGGATGAGCGCGGTCAGCATTGCGTTGTCGTAGTAGCCGGAGTCGAAGGAAACCGAATCCGCCACGCCGTTGCGCCGGGCCTGTTCGATTCGGGCATTGCGGTACGCCTCGCCCTCAGCGGCCAACACCTTGGGATGCGTAGGGCCGGCAACGAGGTAACGGGGCCGACCGGGCACACCGTTGAGTGAAGGCATCGCGTCGATGACTCGCTCGATACCCTTTCCCGGGCCCAGCAAGCCCAAGGTCAAGATGGTTGGTCTACTCGGACGCTTTGCGCGCGGGCTGTTGGGGACCGTTGCGCCGTGCGGGATCGTGGTGACCTTGCGGCGCTCGACGGCGTAGCCGCCAGAGAGGCGTTGTCGTGCGGCGTCGGACATGACAACCACGTGACCCGCCCGCGCCACGATCTTTTCGAGGACCGAACGTTGATGTGAGGTAGGCGTTTTCGGGATCGCATGGGCGATGACGATTGACGGTACGCGCAGCCCATCGACGATCTCCAGCACTTCGTCGCCGTCCACTGAGCCGTAGCTGCCGAACTCGTGTTGGATGATCGCGACGTCAACCTCGTTCAACAGGTCTTGGCACATCGAATTCTGCCCGCCGGCCGTCCGAATGACGCCGGACTGGGATCCTTGAGCAGATAGCGCATTCGATAGGCCCGCCCCGAACCTCGCCAGCCCGTTCGGTGTAGGCGTATAGGGGCCGACGATGCCGAAACGCACGATACGTGAAAGTGTTTGCGGCGCAACGGGGTACAGCAGCGAGTGGTGGGTGGGCAGAGCGTTCAAAGGTAATCCCGACGTGCGGTCGTTACCGGCGTGAGCGGTTGCTCTGCAGGATCAGCGGAAATCGGCTGATTGCATCCCGGACTGGCTGGTTTTCCCAACTACTCGACGCTACACCCAGTGGTCGGCGCCTCGGGACAGTCAGGAATCGGATCGAGATTCACCGGGTGCTGAACGCGTGCCTGGGGATGGTCAGCGGTAGGTCCACCGAACTGAGCAGCCCGGACTCGGCGGCGACCACATAGGGCACGGCATTCACGACGCGCATCGCGGTCGCGACCATCGCTCCCGCGCCGGAGGTCATTCCGGCTATTCCCGCCCGACGAGGATCGCGCAGGGTCGCGGCCAGCGTGCAGTCGATGTCCGGGACGCCGCTCATGTGATCCACCCGGTTTGCACCAGCGGCAACCCAATCCCTTCCGCGATCACAGCGACGTAATTCGGCTGGGGCACAATGCGATACGGGCCACCGGTGATGCGATCCGCGCCGAATGCTGACCGCCAAAATGACCACCCGCCCTCAAAAGATCTCAATTTCAACAATCGGTGACTATTGTCAACAATTGGTGACGTGGAACATGCGCCTGGCCGGCTGGCCAAGTCAACAGTGGCTGACATACCGTTTTGAGATGGCGACCAAAAGGCCCCGTGACGCTGCACAGACGCGCGCCGACATCCTGTCAGCGGCGCGCCGCCGGTTTGCGACGGAAGGATTTGAGCGCACCACCCTGCGCGCGATCGCAGCGGATGTCGGGGTGGATGCGGCCCTGGTGATCCGTTACTTCGGTAGCAAGCAGGACTTGTTCGTGACGGCGACCGAATTCGTGATTGCGTTGCCAGACCTGACGGGTGCGACGCCAGACCACATCGCGGACATGCTGTTGCCGCGATATTTCACGGTTTGGGAAGACGACCACTCGTTCCTGGCGCTGTTGAGGGCGGCGATGACGAGCGAGGTTGCGGCGAACACCATGAACCAGACGCTGGCTACGCATGTCGCACCCACGTCGGCGGCCGCCACACCGGACCATCACCAACAGCGGATCGCGTTGACGGATGCATTCGTGATCGGGCTCGCCGCGACCAGGTCTGTCATGGGCGATCTGCCTGTGGGCAGCCTCAGTCGCGAAGAACTCAGCCGCTGGGCGGCCCCGGTTTTTCGGCAGCTACTGGTTGGGCCGGCGCCGTCGTGACCGCAGCATTTGCCGGGATGTTGTCAATACCTCGTGGCATAGAGTTCCCTTGTGACCGTGACGCGCCTTCGCAATGCGAGTCAGACGCGCGCTGACATCTTGTCGGCCTCGCGTCGCCGCTTTGGGACTGAGGGATACGAGCGGACCACCTTGCGGGCCGTCGCTGCTGACGTCGGCGTGGATGCGGCGCTGGTTATCCGATACTTCGGCTCCAAGCAGGACCTGTTCGCGGCTGCAGCTGATTTTTCGATCGATCTGCCGGACATGTCCGGTGTAGATCCCGACGAGGTGGCCGGCATCTTGCTGCCGCGGTTCTTCGCGGCGTGGGAGGAGGACGAGACGTTCTTGGCGCTGTTGCGGGCGGCGATGACGAGCCCGGTCGCCGCCGACACCCTGCGAAGGGTGTTCGCACAGCAGGTCGCGCCCAAACTGATGACTGCCACCCCTGACAATCCCGCCCAGCGGATCGGCCTGATGGGTGCGTTCGTGATCGGCCTCGCCACAACAAGATACGTCTTGAAAAATCCACCGATCGCCACCCTCAGCCGCGACGAACTGACCCGCTGGGCTGCACCGGTCATTCGCCAGCTACTGGTTGGTCCGGCGCCCTAGCTGCTGGCAGCGGGTGCACACGCCCCAGAAGGTGACTTCGGCTTCGCGGACCGCAAACCCCTGATCGCTGTCCGGGGTCAGGCACGGGGCCTGGCCGACAACGCAGTCGACGTCGCGCACCTCCCCGCACGACTCGCAGACCAGATGGTGATGGTTGTCGCCGGTACGCCGCTCGTAAAGCGCCGCCGAGCCGGCCGGCTCGAACTTGCGGATCAAACCGGCGCGCGCAAGGTCGTTGAGGACCATGTACACCGCCTGCGGTGAGGTACCCGGAAGGTCGTCGCTGATGAGCGCGAATACCTGCTCGGCGGAGGAATGCGGCACAGACTCCAAGGCCCGCAGGACGGCGACTCGGCCCGACGTCGCGCGCAGCGCAGCGGAACGCAGCTCCTGCTTATACTGCGCAACTTCCGTCGTAGCCATGCACCGAGCTTAGCATGATCTAATAATAAAAATGAATTAATCATAATCTTGACTAGATCAAAATAATGACTAGAGTGGCTGGTGTACCCCACAAAACACATCGAGGAGGAATGATGACCACCATCAACCATGCGTTTCCGAACACCGAGTTCGTCGCCTCGCCGGCTCTGACGGCCGACCTGCAGGCCGTGCTGGTCGACCTGCTGGAGTTGCAGAACCAGGCCAAGCAAGCGCACTGGAACCTGGTCGGACCGCACTTTCGCTCCATCCACCTGGAACTGGACGAGGTCGTCGATACGGCGCGCGAGCATGCGGACACGATCGCCGAGCGCATGCGCGCCTTGGAAGTGGTGCCTGACGGGCGCACCCGCACCGTCGTGGACACCACCAGGCTCGAAGCGTTCCCGGCCGGGGAGATTGGCGTTGATCGTGCCGTCGCCGTGATGGCTGAGCGAATTCTCAATGCTGTCAACGTCATTCGCGCCGTGCACGACGAAGTGGACCAGCAGGACCCGACCAGCGCCGACCTGCTGCACGGTGTCCTCAAGGGACTGGAGAAGCAGCGTTGGATGCTGACAGCCCAGCTGCGTCACATCTCGAACTGACGTCTCAAAACTGACCGGCTCAGCTGGTCACCGTCATTTGGTCGTCGCTGGTGTCCCAGGAGCGGACGAACAGGTCAATCGGAATCTGCTCGTTCGCGCCGTCTTCGCTGCCGCTGTCATTGAGGTGCACGACGCCAGCGGCCGTGTCGACACCGGTCACCACCACGGCGTGATTGGCCTCGGGTTCGCCGTCTGAGGTTTTGTCCTCGACGGGCTCGCGCCAGATGAGTTCGGCGTTGAGGCCGACGATCATCTTGCGGCCCTGAGCGAGGTCTTGCTCGAGTGCCTTCACGCCGGTAGGGGCGCCGGTCTTTTTGGCGCTGCCCTTGTCCGTGCTGACGGCCTGGATGCCGTAGTGCGCCAACAGCGCCGGTTCATCGTCGAAGGACGTGCCGCTGCCGGCCCTGCGTTTCCCGGGCTTGGCGTAGATCGGTCCGTGGTGGGAGGGGCTGGGCGTCGATTGGGCCAGCCTGACGATCGCGTGCTCGGAGGGCGCGTCGCCGCTCAGCTCACCGACCACGTCGGCGACCGCCATCTCCACGCAGTCGTCGTCGTACTCCTGGTAGTGCCAGAACGGGGCGGCCGCCTGGGGGTCGCCGTAAAGTATGCCCACGCCACTCGGCGGGTCGGGCGTGCCGGGAGCCGCTTGGGCTATCACCATCGAGGGGCCCGCAGCCAGGCCGAGCGTGATCGCACTGGCCAGCGCGATAACGCCGACACTGCGGGCCCTCCTCGCGATCCCGGTGCCGATCATGCTCGGATTCTACGGTGCGCGCCCTGCCGCGAGTGCTTTACAAGTTTCGCTTCAACTGTCACGCTGAGGCGCGGCTAAGGGAGTTGCTACTGGACTCATCTTTCTTGTTAACAAGCTGAAGGTGCTGGGCTGTCGGTGGTCGGCGTTAGTGTGCGGTTATGACGGCGGCGGCGGTGGTGGCGCGGCGGTTGGCTGTTGTTGGTGAGGTCAATGCAGGTAAGGCCGCGGTGTTGGCTGCGATGGGTGCGGAATTGGATGAGGTTCGGGCGGTGGTGTGGTCGCGGTTTGCCGGGGCCAAGACGGCGCAGCTGTCCAAGCGTCAGGTGCGGGATCGGCTGATGGCCGAGGATGCCCCGAGACAGTTTGCTGTACCGCAGCGTTTATGGCGGGCCACGGTCGAGGAAACGGTGGACAAGATCCGCGCCTTCCAACGTGCGGTGATCGTCACCGAGGTGCGGCCCAAGATTTATGTGCTTACCGCCGGCGCTGATGACGGCCAGAAGCGACGGTTGTTGACCCTGGCCAAGGCTGGCCGGTGGCGCGAGGATGGATGGCTGTCGCGGCAGTGCCGCGATGCGTTCGCCGACAAGAAGCCCCAGCCGCGCCGCACGGGGCGAATCGTGGCCGACAACTGCTCCTACGACGTGGCTCGCGACGCCCGCGGGCAGGTGTGGCTGGCAGTGATGACCTCCACCCGCGGCCAGCGGATCGCCCTGAACTTGGGGCCAATGCCGCAACGTTTGATGCCGCGTTCGACGATCGCGATTGTGCCGGACGGCAAGGGTGGTCGGTCGGTGACTGCGGCCTACCGGGCCGGACAGGTCGCCAGTGTGCGGCCCCAGAAGCCGAACCCCACGCCGGTGGAGGGGATCGACGCCGGGGTCAGCGAGGTCTTCACCACCACCGGTGGGCGGCGTTTCGGCGAAGGCCAGCACGCCGTGATCGCCGCCTGGGCCGAACGCGATCGTGCACGCGGGAAGGCCCGCAACACACTTCGTGGGGTCCAACAACCTATCTCCCAACCAACAACACCCAAGAAATAGGTAGCAGGACACCATGCGCGTTGCAGTCGACCTCACCAGGTGCACCGGTCACGGTATCTGCGAGTCCATCGCCGAGGACGTGTTCGAAGTCCAAGACGACGGAAGCGTCCTCATCCACAACGACGAGCGCCCCGAGTCGGACCGCGACCGCATGCAAAAAGCGGTCATTCAGTGCCCGGCGGCTGCCTTGCGCTTAGAAGGTTAATGGGCGCCGGACAGGTTCAGCGTGATCACGCCGGCGATGATCAGCCCGACACCGGCGACCTTCGCGACCGACAGCGGCGATCCCAGGAACAGGACGGCTATCAGCACGATCGCGGCCGTGCCGATCGCTGACCACAGGGCGTAGGCGACGTCAGTCTGCATACCGCGCGAGATGGAAAACGCCAGCAGCGCGAAAGAGACGGTGTAACCGACCAGGCAGACCACGGTCGGCCAAAGCCGCGTGAAGCCGTCTGTGCTCTTGAGCAGGCTGGTCGCCACCACCTCAGCGAAGATCGCGCACATCAAGGACAAATAGGCCAAGACGCCTCCGTAACGTTGTGCCATGGCCAAGAAGCTCGATCACTGTCTCGACCGGTATTCGCCGGCTGTTCTGAGCATCTTCCGCTTGGTCTACGGCCTGCTCTTCGCCGGGTTCGGCTCGCGGATCCTCTTTGACTGGCCTGTCCATTTTGCCCATCGGGTAGAGGTCGGATCCTGGCCCGGGTGGTACGCCGGGCTAATCGAAGTTGTCGCGGGACTTCTGATCGCAGCCGGATTTTTCACCCGTGCTGCCGCGTTCATTGCCTCCGGAGAGATGGCCGTGGCCTACTTCTGGATGCATCAACCGCGCTCACTCTGGCCGACCGGTGATCCACCGGGGGGCAATGGCGGGACCCTGGCGATACTCTTCTGCTTCGGCTTCTTCCTGCTGGTCTTCACGGGCGCGGGGAGCATCTCGATCGACGCCCGCCGCCGCGCTTGAGGATCAGTCGCCCACCGGCCATGCGATGCCGCGAGTTCCAATAGGGTGATGCCGTCGGTTTTCCGTTCGCGAAGCACTTCTGCGGGCAGCGAATACGGCGGCGCCGCCGCGGAGCTGCGCTGCCCATGGGCCACAATTGCTTCCAACAGCGAACTCGTCATCCTGAGCCGCGGGTAGCGGTCGTGGATCGCCACGGCGGTCTGCTCATCGATGAACTCGACGTCGAGGCCGAAATCCATACCGATGCCCAGGCGCGTCAGGTAGCAGAGTGGTCCGCGCCGCTCGGCAATGCCTGAGGAGGTGTGCAGGGCAATCGCCTCCCATACACCGTCGACCACCGCGCGCTCGCAGCCGTGGTCGGTCAGCAGGGTGGCCGCAAGGTCGGCGCCCTCGACTTCAAACCGTGCCTTGCCGGACGCCGCGGTGCCGACGCCGAGATCGTGCATGACGCAGGCCAAAAATAATGTCTCACTGTCGTAATCGGCGCCAGGTCGCAGCCCGTCGCGTGCGGCGAGCAGCTCACCGAATAAGTAGCTGCGCACGCTGTGGTTGAACACCGCTCGGGACTCGGTGGACCGGGCCACCCGGATCGCGGCCTGCGCGACATCGGTGACGACGAGATCTGGAGGTCCTGGGGGTCGCTGCATGGTGACGACGTTAGGGCCACGACCGCGATCCCGGCAGTGGCTAGAACGCCATGCTCCCCACGATTTAGGACATGACGCTCGCCGGCCCCGGAACCCACCGTGCCTATACTTCGGATCGACCGACGATAATGACATTCTCTGCTTTGGAGAAGCCATTTCCAAGCCGTTTGCGGGCCGTTTTCAAGGAGTCGACGATGAGCGCTAACCACCGGTGCGACGGGAAGGTGGCCCTGGTCACCGGCTGCAGCCGAGGCCTGGGCAAGGCGATCGCCGCTCGCCTTGCCGCCCAGGGGGCAACCGTGGCGGTGACTGCGCGCACCATGGAGCCGGACCCCAAATACCATGGCTCGCTGGGCGAGACGCTCGACGAGATCGTGGCCGCCGGTGGTCGCGCCATCGCGGTCCAGGCGGATCTGTCGCAGGCCGAGGAACGGGAGCGGCTATTCGGTGAGGTGGTGAGTGCCGTCGGCGCCCCCGACATCCTGGTCAACAATGCCGCGGTGACATTCCTGCGGCCCCTGGACGAGTTCCCCGAGCGGCGGGTCCGGCTGATGATGGAGATGCACGTGCTGGGGCCGTTGCATCTGAGTCAGTTGGCGATTCCCGCAATGCGCGACCGCGGTCGTGGCTGGATCCTGAACCTGACCTCGGTGGGCGGCGACCTGCCGCCCGGGCCGCCGTTCTCGGAGTTCGACCGGACCGCGGGCTTCGGCATCTACGGGACGGTCAAGGCGGCGCTCAATCGACTCACGAAAAGCCTTGCCGCCGAACTCTACGACGACGGCATCGCCGTCAACGCCGCCGCTCCGTCCAATCCGGTGGCGACCCCCGGAGCGGGCACGCTCGACCTAGCCAAGACTGACACCGAGGACATCGAACTGATCACCGAGACGGCGCTGCGGTTGTGCACCGGCGATCCGAAGACCATGACCGGGCGCGTCGCGCACACCGCGACCTTCCTGGCCGAAGTCGGCTGGTCGAAACCGGTCGGCTGAATGGCACAACTCGACATCGACGAGCTGCGTCGGCGACTCGCCGTGGCCGAGATCGCTGACGTCACCCCACTGGCAGGTGGCGCGTCGAGCCTCACCTTCGGCGGTGCGCGGTTTGGGCGGCGGGTGGTGATCAAGGTTGCACCACCGGGCGTCGAACCGGTCGCGCACCGCGACGTTCTGCGCCAGGCCCGCATCATCAAAGCGCTTGCCGCGACACGGGTCCCGGTGCCCGAGGTGGTTTGGGAGGACCCGGGCGCCCCACCGCAAACCCCGCCGCTGTTCGTGATGTCGCATGTCGAAGGCGACTGTGTGGAGCCGCTTTTCGACGGTTGCCCACCGAGTCCCGACCTGCCGGAGCGTTACCGCAACGCGGCCCGGATCATGGCCGCATTGCACAGTCTGTCGCCTATCGACCTGGAGGTGGGCAGCGAGTCAATACTGGACCCGGTTGCGGAGGTGCACCGCTGGTGCGACACGTTGCAGACCGTCGATCCGGCACTGGTACCCGACTGGCAGGGTGTGCGCGATACGCTGCTGCAGTGCGCGCCGTGTGCCATGCGGCCGAGCGTGGTGCACGGAGACTTTCGGCTGGGCAACGTGTTGGCTGTGGGCGCCCGCGTCAACGCCGTGATCGATTGGGAGATCTGGTCGATCGGTGATCCGCGCATCGATGCGGGGTGGTTCTTGATCAATTGCGACCCGGAGACCTACCAGCGTGTTCCGGCCTCCGCCGGTATGGCACCGCCGACCGGCGAACTCGCCCATATCTACCGCCGCGAGGTGGGGGAGGAGATTGCCGATCTGCCCTGGTTCACCGCGCTGGCCTGCTTCAAGTCGGCGGCGACGTGGTCGCTGATCGTCAAACACAACCGCCGAAGACGTTCTCCGCGAGCCGACTTGGAGGCCATGGCAGTCATGTTGCCGGGATTGCTGGCGAGGGCCCGGTCCATGCTGCAGGGCGCAGGCTAGCCGCGGGGAATGCCCGCCAGCTGGTCGGCGAACTTGGCCTCGGCGGCCTCGCGCAGCCGCAGCAGGTGTTCGGAGGGAAACAGATCGGGCGCGGCGGCACGGTCTTTGAGCAACAGCCGGGCCAGCGTCACCTTGTGGACCTCGGTTGGGCCGTCGGCGAGGCCGAGCACGAACGACTCAACCATGTACTGCACGAACGGCATCTCGTGCGTGGTGCCCAACGATCCGTGCAGCTGAAGCGCCCGCGCCGACACGTCGTGCAGGACCTTCTGCATCATCGCCTTTACCGCCGAGATGTCGGCCCGCACAGCTTTGTAGTCGTTGAATTGATCTATCTTCCAGGCGGTTTGAAGAGTCAGCAGCCGGAAGGCCTCGATCTCCATCCAGGAATCGGCGACCATCTCCTGGACCAGTTGCTTATTGGCCAGCACCTCACCCTGGGTGTAGCGCGACACCGCCCGCTCGCAGATCATGTCGAAGATCCGGCGGACCAACCCCACCGTGCGCATGGCGTGGTGGATGCGCCCGCCTCCAAGGCGGGTTTGAGCAACGACGAAGGCGCCACCGCGCGGGCCCAGCATGTGATCATTGGGTACCCGCACGTTTTCGTAGCGGATGTACCCCTCACGCCCGCCGCCGCCCGCGGGCTGATAGCCCAGCCCGACGTCGCGCAGCACGTTGATACCCGGGGTGTCGCCGGGTACGACGAACATCGAATAGCGCTCGTACGGGGGCGCCTCCGGGTCGGTCATTGCCATCACGATGATGAACGATGCCATCGACGCAAATGAGGAGAACCACTTCTCCCCGTTGATGATCCAATCGTCGCCGTCTGGGACCGCGGTAGTGGTGAACACTTTCGGGTCGGCGCCGCCCTGCGGCTCAGTCATGGAGAAGCAGGAGATGATGCGGTTGTCCAGCAGCGGCTCGAGGTAGCGCGCTTTGAGCTCGGGTGTGCCGTAGTGCGCGAGAATCTCGCTGTTGCCGGAATCGGGCGCCTGCGAGCCGAAGACGATTGGCGCGCATTCCGAGCGGCCTAAGATCTCGTTGAGCAGCGCCAGCTTCACCTGGCCGAAGCCCGGTCCGCCGAGACGCGGCCCCAGGTGGGTGGCCCACAGCCCGCGCTGTTTGACGATCTGCTGCAGCGGCGGGATCAGCGCCTGGCGCACGGGATCGTTGAGATCGTGGGATTCCTTGACGATCAGGTCGATCGGCTCGCACTCGGTGCGCACGAAATCTTCGACCCATTCGAGTTGCTGCGCCCACTCTGGGTCGGTGCTGAAGTCCCACGACATCGGCTGTTCCTCTCGATAGATCTGTCAGTGCGAGCTGCGTTGCGCTACCACGCCGGCGCTTTCGAGTTCGGCGACGGTGTCCCCGTCGAACCCCAGCTCGCTCAGCAGCGCGTGGGTGTGGTCGCCGGGCAGCGACGGCGGTGACGGCGCTTCGGGCCGGGTGCGCGAGAACCGGGGAGCCGGCGCGGGCGAAGTGATGCCGTCGATGTCGATGAACGTTTCCCGCGTCACATGGTGCGGGTGCCGCGGCGCCTCGGCCAACGAAAGCACCGGTGTCGCGCAGCATCCCGGTGAGTCCAGGATCTCTTCCCACTCGGCGCGGGTTTTCCCGGCGAAGCGCGCCGCCAGTATTCTGCGGTGCTCGGCCCACGCCGATGGCCTGTCGTCGTCGTGCGGGACGCTGACGCCGAGGCGATCGCAGAGTTCCGCGTAGAACTTGGGCTCCATCGCGCCAACGGCGACGTGGCGCCCGTCGGCCGTGGCGTAGACGCCGTAGAAGTGGGCGGCGCCGTCGAGCAGGTTGTCCTCGCGGCGATCACGCCATGTACCGGCCGGAACCATGCCGAAGTATGGCGCCAGCAAGGTCGTCACGCCGTCGACCATTGCGACGTCGAGTACCTGCCCGGCACCGGATTCGCGAGCCTCGAGGATCGCGCTGAGCAATCCGACCGCCAGCAGCATTCCGCCGCCGCCGTAGTCGCCGACCAGATTCAACGGCGGCACCGGGAATTCGGCCGTGCCGATGGCATGCAGGGCGCCGGTCAACGCGAGGTAGTTGATGTCATGACCGGCGTGGCCGGCCAGAGGTCCATCCTGCCCATAGCCGGTCATCCGGGCATACACCAGACGAGGATTGTTCCCGCGCAAGTCATCTGGACCGATGCCCAGCCGCTCGGCCACACCGGGCCGGTACACGTCGACGAAGGCGTCGGCGGCGGCGGCGAGCCGGCGCACGAGGTCCCTGCCCCGCGGATCTTTGACGTTGGCGGCCAGCGACCGTTGGCTGCGTCGCACCGAGTAGTCGATCGGGAGGGGAGCGCCGGCACCCGCGACGGGATCGACGCGGATGACGTCTGCGCCCAAGTCCCCCAGCAGCATTCCGCAGAACGGAGCCGGTCCCAGGCCACCCATCATCACGATGCGCACCCCGTTCAACGGACCGGCCATCAAGACCACTTCTCCCGGCGTGCGGCAGCCTCGTCGGTCGCGTGCGTGATCACCTGATTGCGGTTCTCGAGTTCCAGCGCCGCAGCCAGGTTCGCCGCGTCGGTGTTGACCTGCAGCGCGCGCTTGGTCAGTTCCACGCCCTGGGGAGCGAGGTTTGCGATCAGCGCGGCCAGCTCCATGGCGCGCTCGGTCAATCGATCGGGTTCGACGATCTCGCTGACCAGACCGCGCCGATCGGCTTCGGTGGAAGACACAGTTCGGCCGGTGAGCATCCAGTCGGCGGCAACGCTGGTGCCTACGATCCGCGGCAGGTGGTAGCTCATGCCCATCTCGGCGCCCGAGAGCCCGAGCAGAATGGCAGCATTGCCGAACGATGCCTGCGTCGAACAGATCCGGATGTCGGCCCCGAGGCACAACGCGAAGCCCGCCCCGACACAAGGGCCGTTGACCGCGGCGATGACGGGCTGCGGTAACGCGCGGACGGCTTGCGCGAGTGCTGCCATTCTTTCCTGGAATCGCATCCGGTCCAGCGCCGGCGCGCTGGCCGCCGGCACGTCAGGGCCGAAGTCACGCATGTCGATCCCGGCGCAGAAGCCGCGCCCGGCGCCGGTGAGGACGACGGCGCGCACCGACCGGTCGGTCGTGAAATCGGATAGAGCAGTAGTCAATTCGGTCTGCATGGTCTCGTTGATGGCGTTGAGCCGCTCGGGGCGGTTCAGGCGCACGACGACAATGCCGTCGCTCGGCCGTTCTAGTATCAGCGTGCTTGGCATGGTCAGGCTCGCTCGATGATGGTCGCCGTTCCCATGCCGCCGCCGGTGCACATGGTCACCAGTCCCGTTGTCAGGTCGCGACGTTCGAGCTCATCGAGGACGGTGCCGATGAGCATGGCGCCGGTGGCGCCAATCGGGTGGCCGAGGGCGATCGCCCCGCCGTTGACGTTGACCCGGTCCGGGTCGAGGTCGAGGTCGAGGATCGTCTTGAGGGGGACGGCGGCGAAGGCTTCGTTGACCTCCCACAAATCGATGTCGGCGACGGTCATGCCGGCGCGCTCCAAACAACGCTGCGCCGCGGGCCCGGGCGCGGTGAGCATGATGATCGGTTCGCTGCCGATGGCGGCGGTGGCGCGGATCTGGGCGCGCGGTCGCACGCCGTGGGTGCTTATCCAGCGCGCGGACGCGACTGCTACGGCAGCGGCGCCGTCGACGATCCCGGACGAGTTGCCGGCATGGTGCACGTGGTCGATGTGGTCGATGCCCGGGTAGCGATCGAGGCAGATCTCGTCGAACGTTCGATGCTCACCGTCGATCTGAGTCGCGCCCATCGCCGCGAACGCGGGCTTCAGGCGCGCCAGCGAGTCGGCGGAGGTTCCGGGACGCGGGTGCTCGTCGCGTGCCACCGCCGAACCGTCCGGTGCGATCACCTCGATCAACGATCGGTCGAACCGTCGCTCCTCGATGGCGGTGGCGGCCCGGCTTTGGCTTTGCGCCGCGTACGTGTCCACCACGTCGCGGGTGAACCCCTCCAGCGTCGCGATGAGATCGGCCGAAATACCCTGCGGCACCGTGGGGTAACGCAGCCGGAATTCGGCGTTGTTGCCGTCGATCGTCGGTACCCCGGCCGTCACACCCCACCGGGACATCGATTCGACCCCGCCGGCGATCACCAGATCCTCGCCCCCGGCGGCTACCGCGGACGCCGCAACGGTGATGGCCTGCTGGCCGGACCCGCAGAAGCGGTTCAGCGTCATCCCCGGAACCGTCTCGGGCCAGCCGCCCAACAGCACCGCCAGACGGGCGATGTCGTCGCCGTGGTCACCGGACAGGATGCCGTTGCCGGCGATCACGTCATCAACCTCGGCGGGGTCGAAGCCGGTGCGCTCGGCTAGCGCGGTGAGGCAGCCCGCGAACAAGGCCTGTGGGTGAACACCGTGCAGCGCGCCGTCGGGGCGGCCCCGGCCGCGCGGGGTGCGTACGGCGTCCAGGATCCACGCCGAGTTCTTCAGGATCACACCGTGACCAGGCGAGCAAGATTGCCGCCCGTGATCTTGGCCTGGTCTTCCAGCGACAGGTGGCCGAGCGGGCTGTCCGGGTCGAACAGTGGATGGGGCAGTTTTGCCGCATTCGTCATGGCGATCTCCTTCGATCAAGACCGATCGTAATGTGTCTCTCGGCTTAGGAGAATAACCTTCTCCTAAATGGCGAACCTATTCTCTATGGCCGGCAGGCGCCCGACCCGACGTGTGTGGCTCGACGGCTGCTAGCTGTCGAAGTTGGTGCCGCTGGTGAGCTGCTCCCATTTCGCGATCTCGCTCGCGCGGCCGTCGGCGACGTAGCGGTAGAGCGCCAGTGCGTCCGGCCCGAGGAGCAGGAAGGCCGGGGGCTCGCTCGCTTCGACGGCGGTGATGATCGCTGCGCTCGCCCTGGCGGGATCGCCGGCCTGGTTGCCGTCCATGGTGTCGTTCTCCTTGCGGCGTTTCCCGGCGGTGTCCGCGTAGTCGTCGATGACCGTCGCCGATTGGACGAGCGAGCGTCCGGCGAAGTCGGTGCGGAACGCGCCGGGCTCAACGATTGTCACGGAGATCCCGAGCGGGGCGAGCTCGCCGCGAAGCGCCCCGCTCATCCCTTCCATGGCGGCTTTGGCCGCCGCGTAGTAGCCGGACCCGACCGGCGTCACCGTCGCCCCGATCGAGGAGATGTTGACGATCGCGCCGCTGCGGCGAGCCCGCATCCCGGGCAGGACGGCCTTGATCATCGCGACGGTGCCGAAGAAGTGCGTCTCGAACAGTGCGCGGATCTCGGCGTCGTCGCCTTCTTCGATGGCGGCGCGGTAGCCGTAGCCGGCGTTGTTCACCAGGACGTCGATGTCGGCGAACCGCTCGTGGGCCTGGTGGACGGCCGAGGCGACCTGCTCGGGTTTGGTGATATCTAGCGCGACGGCGAGCACCCGCTCGGGCGCGGTGTCGGCCAGGTCGGCGACCTTCTTGACGTCGCGTGCGGTGACGACGGCGTTGTGGCCGCTGCCGATCACGGCTTCGGTGAGTGCGCGGCCGAGCCCGGTCGAGCAGCCGGTGATGAACCAGGTGGACATAGAAGTCTCCTCGTCAGGCGTCGGACGTCGACGCATCCCATTGCCGTTGCACTTCCCGCTCCGCTGCAGTCGGAATCAGACCCGATGCCGCGAACAACCTCGACGGCACCGATTCGTCTTCGGTCAATGGCCTGCCGTCACCGCGAAGCGTTTTGAACGCGACGACAATCCCGGCGATGACCACGATGACGACAACCGACGCGAAGAGAATGGAGAGGGTGCCTTGGATGAAAGTGTTCCTGATCACGTCACCTAGCTGATCGGCGTTCTTGGCCGAACCGAACGCCGTCTTGCCCGCGTGCTTCGCCGCTAGATATTGCGAATGTTGGGACCAGTAGCCGATGGTCGGATTCGCGGACAAGATCTTCTGCCAGGACGCGGTCAGGGTTACCGCCAGGTCCCATAGCAGCGGAACACCCGGAATCCACACCCACTTCAGTAGACCCTTCTTGATGACGACCACCGTGATCACGGTCAGCGCGATTGCCGCGAGCAGCTGGTTGGCGATACCGAATAGTGGGAACAGCGTGTTGATGCCCCCAAGGGGGTCGGTCACCCCCATCAGCAGGATGCTGCCCCACGCCGCGACCACCGCCAGGCTGCAGATCCAGACGCCGGGGCGCCAGCTCGGGTTCCGCAGCTTGGCCAGCGGGCCACCGAGATTGCCTAACGCGTCGGAGAGCATGAAACGCGCGACCCGGGTGCCCGCGTCGACGGTGGTCAGGATGAAGAGTGCCTCAAACATGATCGCGAAGTGGTACCAGAAGGCTTTGAGGCCGGCGCCGCCGAATACTTTCTGCAGTACGTCAGACATGCCGAGCGCCAGCGTCGGTGCGCCACCGGTGCGCGACACGATCGATTTCTCGCCCACGCTGGCCGCGGCTTGAGCGAGCTGGTCTCCGGTCGCCGGTGCCCCCTCCAGGCCGAGCCCATTGACGTATTTCGCAGCGCTGGCCGCGGTGCCGCCGGTCTGCGCGGGCGGAGCGTTAAGGGTGAAGTACAAGTGCTGGTTGATGATCGAGGCGATGATCAGCGCCATAACGGCGACGAACGACTCGGTCAGCATGCCGCCGTAGCCGATGAATCGCATCTGGCTTTCCTTCTCCAGCAGCTTCGGCGTGGTCCCCGATGAGATCAGCGCGTGGAACCCGGACAGCGCCCCGCACGCGATGGTGACGAACAGAAACGGGAACAAGGAGCCGGGGAACACCGGCCCGTCGGCGCTGCTAGCGAACCGGGATATCGCCGGCGCCGCCATGACCGGGTGGGCAAAACAGATGCCGATCGCGAGCAACGCGATGGCACCGACCTTCATGAACGTCGAGAGGTAATCGCGCGGAGCGAGGAGCAACCAGACCGGCAGCGCCGACGCCACGAAACCGTAGATGACGATCAACCACGACACCTCTACGGGCGTGAGGTTCAACCAGGATGTGCCCCAAGATGTTTCGCCGACCCAATTGCCGGAGGCCACGGCGAGCATCAGCAGCACAAAGCCGATCACCGATACTTCGGTCACCCGCCCGGGGCGTAGGTATCGCAGGTAGCAGCCCATGAACAGGGCGATCGGGATGGTCATGGCGATGGAGAACACTCCCCAGGGGCTCTGGGAAAGTGCCCGCACCACGACCAGTGCCAGCACGGCAATGATGATCACCATGATGACGAAGGCCCCGATCAGGGCCGCGGCTCCGCCCACTGCGCCGATCTCGTCGCGGGCCATCTGGCCCAGGGAACGCCCGCGCCGCCGGGTGGAGATCCACAACACCAGGTAGTCCTGGACGGCACCGGCGAAAACCGCGCCGAAGATAATCCAGATGGCGCAGGGCAGATAACCCATCTGGGCGGCCAGCACCGGACCGACGAGTGGTCCGGCTCCAGCGATGGCGGCGAAATGGTGGCCGAACAGCACGCGCCGGTCGGTGGGCACGTAGTCGGTGCCGTCGTCGAGAATTTCGGCCGGCGTGGCATGGTCGTCACGCGGGCGAACGACTTTCATCTCGATCAACCGGGCGTAGAACCGGAAGCCGATGACATACGTGCAGATCGCCGCGAGCACAAACCAGACCGCATTCACCGTCTCGCCGCGGGCGAACGCAATGATCGCCCACGCGATGGCACCGATGACGGCGACTATCCCGAACACGATCTTGTGCCGGACGGTGATCGGGGACCTGTCGATTATCGCGACGGGCGGCAAGTCTTCGTCGGTGCGGATATAGCTGATCTGGTCGGTCACGGTCAAACCCTACGACGACGGGGAACTGCCAGGCCAGTGTCAGTACAGTAAGCGCACCGCGTCGATGGTGTCGGCCTCGGCGGGGCTCTTGTCATCGCGGTAGCGCACGACCCGCGCGAAGCGTAGTGCCAGACCGCCTGGGTAGCGCGACGACTTTTGCACCCCGTCCAATGCCACCTCGACAACCTGCTCGGGACGCAGCGCGACCACGTGACCATCCGTGCCGCCCACGGCGAGTTCGGTGAACCGGGCGGTTTGCCAGACCAGCATGGCGTCTGTCATGCCCTTGAAAGTCTTTCCGACCATGATGAATTCGCCGGTCGCCGGATCCCGCGCGCCCAGGTGAATATTGGAAAGCTTTCCGCGGCGTCGCCCCGAGCCCCACTCCACGGCGAGCACCACCAGGTCCAGTGTGTGCACCGGTTTCACCTTCAGCCATCCGGCTCCGCGGCGGCCCGCCTGGTAGGTCGCGGCCGGCGCCTTCGCCATTACGCCCTCGTGGCCGGCAGCCAGGCTGGCGTCCAGGAAGGCGGCCGCCTGCATTGGATCAGACGTGATCAGCCGATCCACCCGATGCTGCGCCGGCACCACGGCGTCCAGAGCGGCCAGCCGGTCGCTGGTCGGCGCGTCGAGCAGGTCCAGGCCGTCGCGGTGCAAGATGTCGAAGAAGAACACCGAAAGCGGTTGCCGGGCCTGGGCCGCAACAACATCCACGGATCGGCCGAATCGCGACGCAGTGATCTGGAAGCGGTGGGGCCGGTTGTCCGGCCGCAGCGCGATAGCCTCGCCGTCGGCGATGAGGGTGCTCACCGGGAGTGCCAGCGTCGCCTGCACCACTTCGGGCAGCCGCGCGGTGACGTCGTCGAGGCTTCGCGTGTAGATGGTGACCCGATCACCTGCCCGGTGGATCTGCACGCGCGCCCCGTCCAGCTTCGCCTCGAAAATTGTTGTACCGCCGTGGCGTTCGAGTGCATCGTCCACGCTGGTTGCGGTTTGCGCGAGCATCGGGCCGACCGGACGGCCCACCCGCAGGGTGAAGCCGCCCAGCGCCGCCGCTCTGCCGGACAGGGCGGCAGCCACTGCCGACAGATCGCCGCCCAACATCGCAGCACGCTGCACAGCGGCCGCGGGAATACCGGCCGCCTTGGCGACGGCGTCGGACATGATCCCTGCCAGCGCACCCTGGCGCAGTTCGCCGCCGAGTAGACGCACCAGAAAGGTCTGCTCAGTTTCGGTGGCCGCGGCGAACAGCCCCGCGATGAGTTCGGTGCGCCGCGACTGGGATCCCTTGCCCGACACCGCGCCGATCTCGGTGAAGATGGCATTGACGCCGGCGACGGTCAGGGATGGCTCCGGCGCGGCCTCCGGTCGCGAGCGCAATGACGCCCAGCCGACCCCGATCTGGCGCTGACGAAGCTCACCCGAGAGCCACGCCACGATGATTGCGACCTGCTCGGGGTCCGGTGCGGCGCGACGCAGCAACTCGGCGATGTGCGCAACTTTGTCAAGGCGTGACGAGGTTCCGCCTACGTTAAGCGATGTGCTTGCGACGTCGAGAAGGAGCACGAACTCAGCTTGGCATGGCGCGCTGACAGCTTCCAGGAACGGACACGCTAGCGTGCCTACGTAACGTTACAGACTTAACAGATTCTGATAAGGAGGCTCCGGATGGAGATCAACGGGAAGAAGGTCGTCGTCATCGGCGGCGCGTCGGGGATGGGTCGGGCGAGCGCCGAACTGCTGGCCGAACTTGGCGCGGACGTAGCCGTGCTGGACCGCGAGGGTTCCGACGGCAAGGTCGTTGCCGAAGGGGTCGGCGGCACGTTCTATCCGATCGATGTCACCGACTTCACCGGCACCGAAGAGACGCTGCAGGCTGCGGTCGACAAGCTCGGCGGCCTGCACGTGATAATCACCACCGCCGGTGGTGGAATCGCCAAGCGCACGTTGACCAAGTCCGGTCCGCATGACCTCGAATCTTTCCAATCCACGATCGATCTCAATCTCGTTGCCACCTTCAACATCAGCCGGCTGGCGGCCGCGCACATGGCCAAAAACGAGCCCGAGGACGAAGAGCGCGGCGTCATCATCAACACCGCGTCTATCGCGGCGTTCGAGGGGCAGATCGGCCAGGTCGCCTACACCGCCGCCAAGGCGGGAATCGCGGGCATGTGCCTGACGATGGCTCGCGACCTGGGGTCGATGGGCATCCGGGTGCTGGCGATCGCACCGAGCCTGTTCGCCACGGGGTTGACGAAGGGCATTCCGGACGAGTTCGCCTCGGCGCTGACCAAGGACGCGGCCTTCCCCAAGCGGCTCGGCCGGCCGGAGGAATACGCGAGGCTGGTCCAGGCCATCGTCGAGGTTCCGATGCTCAACGGCCAATGCCTGCGGTTGGACGCGGGCCAGCGGTTCGCACCCAAGTAGGCGGACCGTCGGCAAGGCCCTCCCCGCAATAAGTACACTCTTTAGCAGCCGCCCCGCTCCCCGTCGGAGCGGGGCAGCCAGTGACCCGCGGCGATGACGCCGGCCGGGCAGCAGCGCCAGGAGGGGCCCTCATGGGTATCGCAATCACCGACGACCACCGCGAACTGGCCGAGGTAGCCCGCGCGTTCCTGACGTCGCAGAAGGCGCGTTGGGCCGCGCGTTCGCTCCTCGATTCGCCCGATGAGGCCCGGCCTGGATTCTGGCAAGGCATGGCGGAGCTCGGCTGGCTTGGTCTGCACATCGACGAGGAGTACGGCGGCTCGGGCTACGGGTTCCCCGAACTCGTGGTGGTGGTCGAGGAACTCGGCCGTGCGGTGGCGCCGGGACCATTCTTGCCGACCGTGATCGCGTCGGCGGTGATCGCTAAAGACGGCACCGCAGATCAGAAGTCGCGGCTGTTGCCGGGCCTGACCGACGGAACCGTGACAGCGGGGATCGGCCTGGACGGCCAGGTCCAACTCAGGGATGGGCTGGCAGATGGCGACGCCGGGATCGTGTTGGGTGCCGGACTGGCCGAGCTGCTGCTGATCGCCGCGGGTGACGACGTGCTGTTGCTGGAACGCGGGCGTGCCGGCGTGTCGGTAGAGGTGCCCGACAACTTGGATCCGACTCGGCGGTCTGGCCGTGTCCGCCTGCAGAAGGTGAGCGTCAGCGCCGACGACATCCTGCCGGGAGCGCGGGAATCGGCCCTGGCTCGGGCGCGGACCCTGCTGGCCGCTGAGGCGGTAGGTGGGGCGTCCGACTGCGTCGACGCCGCCGTCGGCTATGCCAAGGTGCGCGAGCAGTTCGGTCGCACCATCGCCACATTCCAGGCGGTCAAACATCATTGCGCCAACATGTTGGTCTCGGCCGAGTCGGCGATCGCCGCGGTCTGGGACGCTTCGCGTGCGGCATCCGAGGACTTGTCAGAGGGAGAAGCGCAATTCCGCCTTATCGCCGCGGTCGCTGCGGCGCTCGCTTTCCCCGCCTACGCGCGCAACGCCGAACTCAACATTCAGGTGCACGGGGGCATCGGCTTCACCTGGGAACACGACTCGCACCTGCATCTGCGCCGGTCGCTGGTGATCGCCGGACTGTTCGGTGGAGACGCGCCCGCCCGGGATGTGTTCGAGCGCACCGCGGCCGGCGCTACCCGGGAAAACAGCCTGGACCTGCCGCCCGAAGCCGAACAGCTGCGCACCCGGATTCATGCCGAGGTCGCCGAGATCGCGGCCCTAGAGGGTAGAGCTCAGCTCGACAAGCTGATCGAGACGGGTTACGTGATGCCACACTGGCCCAAGCCATGGGGCCTTGCGGCCGATGCCGTGGAGCAGCTGGTCATCGAGGAAGAGGTCCGTGCGGCGGGCATCAAGCGGCCCGACTACTCGATCACCGGATGGGTGATCCTGACCCTGGTCCAGCACGGGACACCTTGGCAGATCGAAAGATTCGTCGAGAAAGCGCTTCGGCAGGACGAAATCTGGTGCCAGCTGTTCTCCGAGCCCGAAGCCGGGTCGGACGCGGCATCCGTCAGGACTCGCGCCACGCGGGTGGACGGCGGCTGGAAGATCAACGGGCAGAAGGTGTGGACGAGCGGGGCGCAGTACTGCGCGCGCGGGTTAGCCACCGTGCGCACAGACCCGGATGTCCCCAAGCACGCCGGCATCACGACAGTGATCGTCGACATGAAGGCACCTGAGGTCGAGGTGCGGCCTCTGCGGCAGATCACCGGCGGTTCGGAGTTCAACGAGGTGTTCTTCAACGACCTGTTCGTGCCCGACGAAGACGTTGTCGGGACGCCTAACTCGGGGTGGACCGTCGCCCGCGCGACACTGGGCAACGAACGGGTCACCATCGGTGGCAGCGGGACGTTCTACGAGGGCCTGGGTGCGAACTTGGTGCAGCTGGCCCAGTTGTCGGATCGGTTGGCGGGCGCGGCGATTCGCGTTGGGACCTTCACCGCCAACGAGCACGCGTTGCGGCTGCTCAACCTGCGCCGTGCGGCCCGCAGCGTCGAAGGGGCGGGCCCCGGCCCGGAGGGCAACGTCACCAAGCTGAAGCTGGCCGAGCACATGATTGAGGGCGCCGCGATTTCGGCCGCCCTGCTGGGGCCCGAGGTCGCGCTCACCGACGGCGTCGGCGCGGTCGCGGGCCGGATGATCATGGGGTCCCGCGGCATGGCGATCGCCGGCGGCACATCCGAGGTGACCCGCAACCAGATTGCCGAGCGGATTCTCGGCATGCCACGCGACCCGCTGATCAACTAGACCCCGCGAGCAGACACAAAATCTCCCGTGGCTTCGGCGTGTCGGGGGATTTTGTGTCTGCTCGCGCTGATTAGGCCGGCGCGAATAACGGCGCGCCGCCGGTGCCCCGCTCGGGTCGAATGTCCACGGCCATCCCGCACTTCACCGAATCCGGTTCGCAGTCGACGATATTGGCGGCAACCCGCAGCCCGCTCTGTTCGGCCAGCTCGACGAGGGCGATCACGTACGGGGTCGGGATGTCCGGGTTGTACGGGTGATAGTTGACCGTGTAGGTGAACACCGTGCCACGTCCTGACACCGGTCGGGCGACCAGCTGGCTCCCGCAATCGCGACATTCGCTGGACGACGGATGCACCCAGCGCGCGCAATCGTCGCAATGCTCGATGAGCAGCGGGGATGCCGACTCGGCTGACACGAGCAATACAGTACACTCTATTAATTCTAGAATTCATGCGGGTGGCGGGTTTCGACGAACGGACGGTGCATGTGACGTACTTCGAGAAAGACGCGATCTTATCCGGCATTGGCATCTCGCGGATCGGCCGCCGCAGCGGCATTCCGGGGCTCGAGTTGACGATGGAGGCGGTGCAGGCCGCCATCGCTGACGCCGGCCTGGTCGCGGCCGACATCGACGGCATTGCGACCCTGGGGGACACGCCCGCGGAACAGGTCAACGCCGAACTTCACATCGACGCGGGGGACTGCGGGTCCGGATTCGGTACCGGCGGATTGCTGAATCCGGTGATGTCGGCGTGCCGGGCGGTCGCCGAGCGCCGAGCCCGTCATGTGGTGGTCTACCGGACGATCCAGATGCTGGGTGGCACGGTCCTGCCGAAACAGGAAGCGCAGGAAGGGAATGCGCCTGCGCCTGCACTTGCGCGAATGCTGGATCCGGTCGAAGGTGCCCCGCGTCCCGCTGTCGGGCCGATGGATGACGTCGGCGATCTGGTTGCTGCCCATGCTTACTCCGCTGCGAACTGGCTGGCGTTGCATTGCCGTCGCCACATGGAGCTGTACGGAACCACCAAAGAGCAGTTGGGCTGGCTGGCCCTCAACGGCAGGCGCAACGCCGCATTGAATCCCCTCGCCGTCTACCGCGACCCGATGTCGATGGAGGACTATCTGGGCGCGCGGGTGGTATCGACCCCATTCGGGCTGCTGGACTGCGATGTGCCCATTGATGGTTCGGTCGCGGTGGTGGTATCGAACGCGGACTATGCCGGCGATTGCCCGCACCGCGCGGTGCGCGTGGAAGCGATCGGCGGCTCCGACGGCGCCGGCGGCTGGTTCCACCGCGACGATTATCCCAAGATGGCCATGTCAGACGCGGCGGCGCAGATGTGGTCGCGCACGGAGTTGAAGCCCGCCGATCTTCAAGTTGCCCAGTTGTACGACGGTTTCACCTTTCTCACCATGGCATGGTTAGAAGCTCTCGGAATCTGCGGCGACGGCGAGGCCGGCCCATTTGTCGAGGGCGGGACGCGGATCGCCCGCGACGGCGCCCTGCCGCTGAACACCTATGGCGGCCAACTTTCGGCCGGGCGAATGCACGGCTACTGGACGCTGCACGAAGCATGCCTGCAGTTACGCGGCGAGGCGGGGGAGCGGCAGGTTATGCAGCGCCCCGAGGTCGGAGCGGTTTCCGTGGGCGGTGGCCCCATCGCGGGATGCATGCTGTTCACATGTTGAGACAGCTTGCGGGAGGACCTAATTGAGCTTCAAATGAGTGCCGAGCCGGACACCGGCCGAGCGGATAAAAGAGCTTCGATGATCGCGCGGCAGATCGAGGCGGAAATCGTTCGCCGCGGCTGGGCCATCGGCGAATCGCTCGGTTCGGAACAGGCTCTGCAGCAACGCTTTTGCGTGAGCCGTTCCGTGCTGCGCGAAGCCGTTCGCCTGGTCGAGCACCATCAGGTGGCCCGAATGCGTCGCGGACCCAACGGCGGGCTGCTGATCTGCGAACCGGACGCCGGACCCGCGACTCGCGCCGTGGTCATCTATCTCGAATACCTGGGTACGACGCTCGGCGACCTGTTCAATGCGCGCCTGGTGCTCGAACCGCTGGCGGCCTCTCTGGCCGCGGATCGAATCGACGAGGCCGGAATCGAGCGACTCCGAGCGGTGCTGCGCGCAGAGCAGCAATGGAAGCCCGGTCTACCGGCGCCACGAGACGAATTCCACAGCGTGCTGGCAGAGCGATCGAAAAATCCTGTTTTGCAATTATTTATCGACGTCTTGATGAGGCTGACCGCACGATACGCGCGCCAATCGCGGACGGACTCGGCAAGTGAGGCCAGCGAGGCGGTCGACCATATGCATAACGACCACTCCGAAATCGTCGCCGCGGTCACCGCAGGCGATTCCGCGCGGGCCAAGACACTCAGCGAGCGACATGTCCAGGCAGTGACCGCCTGGCTGCAGCAGCACCACCGCGTCGGCGGCGGCCGAGGCCAAATGGCGCGACTCAACCGCGATGCGCCCCGGGGCAAGTTGGCTGAGGTGCTCGCGGCCACCATCGGCGACGAGATCGCAGCCGGCGGCTGGCAGGTCGGTTCAGTCTTCGGAACCGAGACGGCGCTGCTGGAACGGTATGAGGTGAGCCGCGCCGCGTTGCGGGAAGCGGTGCGGCTGCTCGAATATCACTCGATCGCGCAGATGCGCCGCGGGCCCGGCGGCGGGTTGGTCGTTGCGAAGCCCCAGGCGCAGGCGAGCATCGACACCATCGCGCTCTGCCTGCAGTACCGCAAGCCCAGTCGGGAAGACCTTCGCTGCGTCCGGGATGCCATCGAGATCGACAATGTCGCCAAAGTAGTCGCCAAAGTCGTGAAGCGGCGCACCGAAGCCGAGGTTGCGGCTTTCCTGACCGCGCACGGCTTGGGCCTGGACGGAGATTCCCGCAAGATCGATATGCGTGCGGCCGCCGTCGAGGAGTTTCGGTTCCACGTCGGACTGGCTCAGCTTGCGGGCAATACGCTGCTCGAGCTTTTCCTGCGGATCATCGTCGAGTTCTTCCGCCGGCATTGGACCAGCACCGAGCAGGAGCTGCCCAGTTGGGGCGACGTCGTCGCCGTTGAGCATGCTCACCTGCGGATTCTCGAGGCGATCGGGGCCGGTGACGACAGCCTGGCCCGCTATCGGGCCCGGCGGCATCTGGATGCGGCGGCCGCGTCATGGCCGTAGGAACACCCGAATGCCTCTCGGCGCGCATAGCCGGGGCTCGCCGCGGGTATGCACCACACGATAGGCGGTTGGCTGGCCCGGCAGGGGGATGGCGAATTGATTGAAAGCGGGAGCGCTGAGATGGCCACCAGCACGGAAGCGGAGCACGCGGGCTTCGTTCATTCCGCGCTGCTTTACCGCTCCCAAGCGGAATACGTGGACTGCGTGGCACGCTTCGTGCTCGACGGCTTGGCGATGGACGAGCCGGTGTTGGTGGCAGTACCGGGCGACAGGCTAGGGTCGCTGCGCGATGCCTTGTGGTGTGCTTACGACGGATTGCCGGCCGATTTGCGATTGATGGACATCACCAAGGTCGCGCGCAACCCGAGCCGGTTTTTGGCATTGCAGGGCTCTTTCGCACGAGAACACGCCAATCGGCGGTTGCGGATCGTCAGCCAACTGGCCTGGCCCGGACGCACCCCGGATGAATCGCTGGCCTGCGCCCAGCTTGAGGCTTTGGCCAACGTCGCGTTCGAAGGCCACCAGGCGATGGAGCTGTGCCTCTACGACGCAGACCGGTTGGACGAGACTGTTCTGGCGGATGCTCGCGCGACCCACCCCCGGTTGTGGAGACGTGGATCGGCACACCGCAGCATCGATTACGCGCCAGACGAGGTGCTGGCGCGCTGCAACCAGCCGCTCCCCACCAACCCGGGGGCCGTTACATACATCGTCAGGAAGTCCGCGGACCTGCGCCCCGCGCGTTCTTTCGCTGTCGATTATGCGGGCTGGGTTGGACTCTCAAAGGACGGCATCGAGGATCTGCAATTGATCGCCACCGAGCTCGCCACCAACAGCTTGATGTACACCAACGGAGCGTGCCGGCTGGCCTTCTGGCGGCACGATGAGCATTTGGTCTGTGAGGCGCGCGACGGCGGACGGTTCGATGACCCGCTGGCCGGATGCCTGGACCCCGGACCCGGTGGCCCAGCCAGCCGCGGACTGTTCTTGGTCAATGCCGTGTCGGACTTGGTGCGTACCCACACGACGACAACCAGTACGACTATCCGGGCATATCTTCGGTTTGACCCCTCGCCGCGGTCGAATAGCTAAATCGACCCGCCGAGAACCGACTACACCAGGCCTCGTCGGCGCGGTAGCGGTCCCCGGCGGGTCGTCTCGTCGTGAATCGCTCAGACGTTGGTCTGCGTCGGTGCCACGATCACAACACCGGGCGCCGGAGCGCTCTTGGGGGCCGGCGCGTTCGGCGCGGGGCCGGTTCCCGCTCCGGTTCCGGGGGCGGCCTCTGCGCAGCCGGCCGCAAACATCGCGAACAACGCGGCCAGCACCGCACCCAGTATCCGAACAGACAGCATGCCCTTGCTGGTCTGCACCGCGGCCATTGATGGCGCCTCTCGTTCGCTCGTAACTTTTCCGTCTGTCTCAAACAGGTCTACATGCTATCGACATAATGTGACACCGCGTGCCAGTTTGGGAGATCGGCGCCAAGTTTCGCGACCTCTTTCGTGACCTCCGGACTGAAAGCACGTGAAATGAATTTGCATTGCCCGCCCCTTGGCGTCTAACGTCGGCGCTCGTGCGTCTTCTTGAGCGAGCTGTAGTAGCCAGCACCCGCAGCGGGGTCTGATCCAGACCGACCCCCCGTTGTGGGTCGAAAGCTACTACCCGTCGGTCGCTCCTGCTGACCAGAGAAGACCAACACAATGCCTTTCTCAACGACTCTCCTGTCCCGGACTCCAACCCGCTACCACGTCGCCAACACTTGGTTCGCTGACCAGTTCGGTACCGCCTTGCCGCGCGGGCTGCGCGAGCTCTCCGACCAGATGTCGTGGGACAGCTTTGTCGCGACCTACGGCCACCCCACCGGGCCGCTGCGGCTCGGACACTGGGCGTGCACCGACGCCGAGCGCCCTCAGGGACGGCTAGGCCCGCAGGCCCGCAACTTCCGGGCCATGATTGCCGTCGGAGATCACATCAGCACCTCGACCGCCGCCGCCAGCGGGCCGATTGCGGCTCTCACCGCGATGCTGCACGAACGCGGGATCACCGTGGAGACGCTCAGCTTCCATCAGATGCGATCAAAGGAATACACCGCGACCTTCATCCGCGGCAGCGATGGGGTCCGCGCCGAGTGGGCAATGGGCTGGTCCAAGGATCCCACCAGGTCCGCGCTGCGCGCGTTGATCGCCTGCGTCAACCGGCTCTGCGGCGAGCAAAGCGCTGCGTAGTCGCTGGTCAGAGCGGGTGCAGCACGATCGGCATGCCATCGATCGGTATCGGCATGCCGCTGTAGTCCCACCGCGCCTGATAACCCGGCCGGGGGAGTTCCAGCCGGTAGCGGCGCAGCAGCCGGTGCAGGATCGTCTTGATCTCCAACTGGCCGAACACCATTCCAATGCACTTGTGTGCGCCGCCGCCGAATGGCGAGAACGCGTACCGGTGCCGTTTGTGCTCGTTGCGCGGCTCGGTGAACCGGTCCGGGTCGAATTTCATTGGATCCGTCCAAAGTTCCGGCAGGCGGTGGTTCATCCCGGGATAGGCGATGACGTTGGTCCCCTTGGGCAGGTAGTGGCCCAATAGTTCGGTGTCGCGAACCGTCTGGCGCATCGCCCATTGGACGGGCGTGACCAGTCGGATCGACTCGTTGATCACCAAGTCGAGCGACTCCAGCTTCTCCAGCGATTCGATGTCGAGCGGCCCGTCGCCGAGGCGGTCGGATTCGTCGCGGCAGCGCTCCTGCCATTCCGGGTTGGCGGCCAGGTTGTAGGCCATCGTCGTGCTGGTCGACGTGGACGTGTCGTGGGCGGCCATCATCAGGAAGATCATGTGGTTGACGATGTCCTCGTCGGAGAACCGGTTGCCGTCTTCGTCTTCGGTCTGGCACAACACCGACAGCAGGTCGTTGCCTTCCCTGCCGCGGCGCTCCTCGACTCGGGCAGCGAAGTAGTGCTCCAGGAGTTGTCGGGCCTTAAGGCCGCGCCACCAGGTGAAGGGCGGCACGCTGGTCCGGATGATCGCGTTGCCGGCGAGGGTTGTCGTCGTGAACGCCTTGTTCACCTTGGTGAGCAGCTCACGGTCGGTGCCCGGTTCATGGCCCATGAACACCATCGAGGCAATGTCGAGAGTCAGCTCTTTCATCGCCGGGTAGAGCAGGAAACGCGCGTCGTTGGCGACCCAGTCGTTGGCGATCACCTGCGACACGACCTGATCCATCTGCTCGACGTAGCTGACCAGCCGGGACCGGACGAAAGCCTCCTGCATGATGCGCCGGTGGAACATGTGCTCATCGAAATCGAGCAGCATGAGCCCACGGTTGAAGAACGGCCCGATCACCGGGACCCAGCCCTGCTGCGAATAGTCCTTGTTGCGGTTGGAGTAGATGACCTGTGCGGCGTCCGGTCCCAGCGCCGCCACGCCTGGCAGGACCGGCGAGTCGCCGAATACCACTGGCCCCTTGTTCCTATAGAGGAACATCAGGTAGTCCGGTCCGCCGCGCATCATCTCGATGATGTGCCCGATGACAGGCGCGCCCGCGTCACCAAGGACAGGCTTGAGGCCGCTTCCTGGTGGCGGGTCGGCGAGCTTCCTCTCCGGGAATTGAGTGTTCAGCAGCTTGCGTTCCACCAGCCCCATGCCGGGAAAGTTGTTGATCGACGGGGTGAACCGGCGCCGCGCTTGGTCGAGTAGATACTGCGGCGTGCTGATGGTCGCTGCCATGGGCCTCCTTTGCGGTCCCGCAATGGTGACAATCGTCACTGATTGGCTATCATTCTGGAGATACTTGACGGCTGTCAAGTTTATTTTTGGAGGCGCATGGTGCAAGGTCAGGGGAGTGAATAGCCGTCCCGCCGCGCCGTCGCAAAGCGTGACGGCGACGCGACGCCGGGGTGACAGGCAACGACAAGCGATCACGGAGGCTCTACAGGAGCTCCTCCAAGAGAAATCGTTCGCCGAGCTGTCGGTCAGCACGATCAGCAACCGGGCTGGGGTTGCGCGGTCCGGCTTCTACTTCTACTTCGATTCCAAGTACTCGGTGCTCGCCCAGATCCTGGCCGAGGCCGCCGAGGAACTCGAAGAACTGACGCAGTACTTCGCCCCGCGGCAGCCGGGCGAGTCCCCAGCACAGTTCGCCAGGCGGATGGTCGGCAGCGCCGCCGCGGTCTACGTCAACAACGACCCGGTGGTGACGGCCTGTAATACCGCCCGCCACACCGATATTGAGATCGGCAACATCATCGAGCGGCAGTTCGAAGTGGTGCTGCACCAGATCGTCGGCATTGTCGAAGCGGAGATGAGGGCCGGGACCGCGAATCCCATCAGCGACGACATCCCGACCCTGGTCCGCACCCTGGCGGGCACGACGGCCCTCACGCTGACCGGCGACCCCATCCTGGTCGGGCGTGACGGCGACGTGGATCGCCGGGTGCGAGTGCTCGAGCAGTTGTGGCTCAACGCACTCTGGGGCGGCAGCGCTGGGTAACGTCACGGCCATGGCGAAGGCGGCACCCGGGCGGTATTTCGCAGGGAAGCGGTGCTTCGTCACCGGTGCGGCCAGCGGCATCGGCCGCGCGACCGCGTTGCGGCTCGCCGCCGACGGTGCCGAGCTTTACCTGACTGATTGGGACGCGAAGGGTTTGGCCCAAACCGTGTCCGACGCCCGCGCGCTCGGTGCACAGGTGCCCGAACATCGGGTGCTGGATGTTTCCGACTACGACGCGGTGGCCGCCTTCGCGGCCGATATCCATGCCGCGCATCACAGCATGGACGTCGTGATGAACATCGCCGGCGTATCGGCATGGGGGACCGTCGACCGGCTCACCCACGATCAGTGGACCAAGATGGTCGCGATCAACCTGATGGGACCGATCCACGTCATCGAAACATTCGTCCCGCCCATGGTGGCCGCCGGGCTGGGTGGGCGTCTAGTCAATGTGTCCTCGGCGGCCGGGCTGGTTCCGCTGCCCTGGCATGCCGCGTACAGCGCCAGCAAGTACGGATTGCGTGGGCTGTCTGAAGTGCTGCGCTTCGATCTGGCCAGGCACCGCATCGGAGTGTCGGTAGCGGTGCCCGGCGCGGTACAGACGCCGCTGATCAACACGGTCGAGATCGCCGGCGTCAACCGCGAAGATCCGAGGGTCAGCCGCTGGGTCGACCGCTTCAGTCGTCACGCCGTGGCGCCGGAGAAAGCGGCCGAGAAGATCTTGGCCGGAGTCGCGAAGAACCGGTATCTCATTTACACGTCGCTGGACATCCGGGCGTTGTATGCGTTCAAACGGCTGGCCTGGTGGCCTTACAGCCTGGCGATGCGCCAGGTCAACGTCGTCTTCACGCGCGCGCTTCGGCCCAGCCCGGCGACGATGCGGTCCGTGGAGCGGACCGAGGAGAAGTCGGGCAATTGAGCCCAGCCCGGCGACGATGCGGTCCGTGGAGCGGACCGAGGAGAAGTCGGGCAATTGAGCCCAGC
>Ga0182012_10000991_pt1 | contig 31288 bp, 31 predicted proteins | sample 612S2SmetaG_FD_120486 | JGI IMG/M metagenome (GOLD analysis project Ga0182012, IMG submission 120486) | Permafrost microbial communities from Stordalen Mire, Sweden - 612S2S metaG | ecosystem: Environmental > Terrestrial > Soil > Wetlands > Permafrost | place: Sweden: Stordalen | collected...
CAGGTTTCAAAGTTTCAAGGTTTCCAGGTTTCAAAGCGTTGAGGTTTCGGAGGTTTCAAACGTTTCGGAGGTTTCGGAGGTTTGAGGCACCGGAAGAATCTGATCGAATTAGAAAGCCCCGCCGGGAACTCCGTGCGGGGCTTTCTGCTGCTACTCCAGATTGCTAATCGGCGGGGCCGCGGATTGCGCGGTGAGGCCGTTTTCTTCCCCCTAAGCTGTTTCCTTCATCGCCTCGTCGAACTTGGCGAGGAAGCGGTCCACGCCGTCGTCACTGGCCAGGGGGCCCATGATGCCGATGCGGAAGATTTTGCCGGCCAGAGGGCCGAAGCCTCCGGCGATCTCAATGCCATGTTTTTCCAACAGATAGGCGCGCACTTTGGCCTCGTTGACGCCCTCCGGAACCAGGACCGTGTTCAGATTCCAGATGCGTTGGCCGGGGGCGACCAACATCTTCAGGCCCAGGCGCTCAATGCCTGAGACGAAGCGCTCGTGGGCGAACTTGTGGCGCTGCTGACGCAGGTCCAGCGACTCCTCGTCAATCAGGGCCAGTGCCTCATGCAGCGCGTAGAAAAGCGTGGCCGAGGCCGTGTGGTGGTAGCGGTGCGATTCCGCCAGATAATCGGCGATGAGCGAGAGGTCGAAGTACCAGCTGCGGTTGGGCGACTTGCGTTGCTTCAAACGCTCCAAAGCGAGGGGCGAAACGGTGACCGGGCTCAGCCCAGGAGGTGCGCTAAGTCCTTTCTGTGTACAGCTATAGGCCACGTCTATGCCGTTTTCGTCAATGTTGACGGGCATGGCGCCGAGCGAGGTGACGCAGTCGGCGATGACGATGGCTCCGACCTCATGCGCAGCCTCGCAGAGGGCCTGGCTGCGCTGGAAGACGCCGGTCGAGGTTTCGGCCTGCACGAAGGCGACCACCTGCGGACGCTCGCGGCGGATGAAGTCAACCTGCTCGTCGGCGGTAAAACTCTCTCCCCAGGGCTTTTCCAGGCGGACGATCTCAGCGCCGTGGCGGCGGGCCATTTCGCCGATGCGCTCGGCGAAGAAGCCGCTGACGAAGAGGGCGAGTTTGGTGCCGGGCTCGATGAAGTTGCTGACCGCCGTCTCCATGCCGCCGCTGCCGGTGGCGCTGATGGGCAGGGTCAGTTCGTTGGTGGTGCCGAAGACGGTACGCAGGCCTTTCTGCACCTGCTGCGAAATCTGAAAGAAATAGGGGTCCAGGTGGCCGACGACGGGCTGGGCCATGGCCTGATAGATGCGGGGATGGACCTGGCTGGGGCCGGGTCCGTAAAGAAGCCGCCTGGGTGCGTGCACGGAAATCCGCGTGCCGGCGGCAGTCTCAGTAAGATTGCTCATCGCATTCTCCTCCAAAAAGGTGCAGGTTGCCCGAAGGCAACGAAGTACTGATGCTACGCCGAGAAGGAGAATTTTGGGAAGCTGGAAGCCTGCCCGCCGGCAGGGCGGCGGGAGGGCCAAAAAGCCGGAGGAGTCTTTATTAAGACGAAAGTACCCCCCGTGGGGTAAAATTCCATTATTCGCAATAGGAAAATCCACCTGATTGGCCAACTGGCCCGGGGGTGGGTTATGGTCTGCCGGGATATGATTCGGGCAGGGAGATTCAAGAAAATCGGACGGGGACATAGCTTCGTCCAGGGAGATTGCATGAAGCGCTTGATTGGCTGCACTGCCGCACTTTGCCTGCTGGCAATGCTGGCATTAATGGTGGGTTGCGGAGGCGTCACCAATACCGGAACTCTGGCCTACATCAGTAACTCCACCGGAACCGGCTTCACCGTCTACAACATCAACACCGACGGCACGCTGACGAGAGCGAGCATCTCGCCGCAGGACACGCCGGGCGCGCCGAAGATCATGCAGTTCTCGCCGAACGGCAAGTGGGCGTACTTCCTGGATGCCGGCGGCGCCAACATGTACGCCTACACGCGGGCGGGCAACGGCACGCTGCAGACCAAGATTGACGTATACCCGGTGGGGCCGAACGCCAGTTCGCTGGTGATCAACAGCTCCAGCACCTACCTGTACGTGGCCGAGCCCAACACCAACATGCTGGGCACCTATTCGATTGACCCCTCGACGGGCATGCTGTACCACGTGGGCAGCGACGCCACGATCGGCTACGCGATCACGCAGCTGATTCTGTCGCCGAGCGGCACGGTGATGTACGGACTCTCTCCCACGCAGCAGACGATTGTGAGCTGGACGCTGAACACTTCGACGGGCCTGGCCGAGGAAACCTCGGTGACGTCGGTGGGCGTGTATCCCAACTTCATGATTCTCTCCGCCAGCGGCAGCTACATGTACGTGACGGACAGCCGGTCCACCTACACGATTCCCGGGTCGGGCGGACTGACGACGCCGAACATCTTCGGCTTCAGCACATCGAGCTCCGGCGTACTGCAGACGATGGGAGTATTCAACGAGCAGGCCTCCCAACTCACGGGGATCTACCCCAGTATTCCGGTGGGTGGAGCGACCAGCCACGACAACCGTTATCTGTTCGTCGTCAACCAGGGCTCGCACAACATCTCGGTGTTCCAGATTGCCACCACATCGGGCAACCTGCTCGAGGTTGCGGGTTCGGTGACCACCGTGAACGGCGTGTCCACCTCGACGGCCTCTCCGTTTGACTGCGGCGCGGGCTGTTCGACGCCGTCGTACGGCATCGTGGCGCCGAGCAACAATGCGATTTATGTGATTGACCCGAACGCCAGCAGTGGTAGTGGATTGATCTTCCAGTACGCGATTGACCAGAACACCGGCCGACTGCGGCAAATGAGTCCGGCGTCGGTCAGTGGAGAAGGCGCCCCAACCTGGATCACCGTTAAGTAGGGGAGCGGAATGAAAGGTTGGCTGCTGATATTTACGATGGCGCTGGCGGCGCTGCTGACGGGGTGTGGTTCCTCGTCCAGCAGCAGCACGCAGGCGCCCACCAACACAATCTATTCGGTGTACATCACTCCGAATCGTCTGACGCTGGATGAAGGGGACTATGCCAGCGTTGTAGCCGCGGTGGACGAGTCGGTATTGAACTCGACGCCGAAGCCGATCTCACCGCAGCCGACGCTGAAGTATTACTCGTCGGACTCGAGGGTGACGATCTCGCCGGGTGGCTCGATTTGCGCCGGGCAGTGGGACAGCCGCTACATGAACTGCGTGGCCACCGGCACTCTGCCGGATGGACCGGTGACGGTGACGGCCTACGCGCCCTCGCAGAATGTTAGCGGAACCACCCAGGTGTGGGTGCATAACCGGGCCGCCAGGATCACACTGTGCGCTCCGACCAGTGGCCCCATCACCCAGAGCTGCGGCACGCGTGTAACGGAAGGCAGCTACCCTTCGGCCACCAACTGCGTGAGCGCCAATAACACGGTGCGCTACTTTGCCACGGCCTATGACGCGACCGGCGCGGTGATTCCGAACTGCGCCGACGGCGTGGTAGCGGGCTGCGTGAACGACCTGGATTACACCTGGTCCACCTCCGGCTCGACGGTGGCTTTCGCCGGCGAGTATGGCACGGTGGCGGCGCGCGACGCCGGTGTGGTCAACGTGTATGCCGAGCTGAACGGCACGCTGAGCACACCACTGGCGTTTGCCAGTTGCCCTCCAGCCGGCATCCAACTGGACAGCTCGGCCTTCACCAAGAACGTTCCGGTAGCGCCGTTTTCGACCGCCGACCTGACGGGACTCAACAAGGGCAGTCAGGAATACTTCACGACCCTCGAGATGACGGACACGAACGGCAACCTGCTGCCGGCCAGCGTAATGGACGACTTGACGCTGAGCTGGCTGAGTTCGGACCCGTTGAACGGAAAATTCACCCAGGTCATTCCCCTGACGGCGGAATTCACGGCCACCACCAGCGGACGCACATTGCTTTCCGCCTCGTGCACGCCAAGCAACTCCTGCAACACGGCGGTGAACGCTTTTCTTTCTCCCACCGGGCAGATTGTGACCAGTGAGCAGGCGGGTTTCGGCTACCCGGTCTACAGCAACGTGATCGGCGCCACCATTGACGGGACGACGCCCAGCACGGTTCTGGTGACGGGCGCGACCTTTGCCGACGGCGTGACACCCACCCACCAACTGCTGACCTACGACACGGAGGCCCTGGGGTTGACCCACACCGTAGCACTGGCCAACATTCCGAACTCGCTGGTAGTGGCCCCCAACGGCGTCTTCGCCTACGTGGGCAGCGATGCCGGACTGATGGTGGTGAGCCTTTCCAGCTACGAATCCAGCATCATGACCTACCCGATCGCGGGCGGGCTGAGCACGGACGTGGTGACCGGCAAGGTTCTGGGCGTCAGCCATGACAGCCGCTACGTGATCATCAGCGACACGACCCACGGGCTGTTGTTCCTGATTGACACGACCGGCACAAAGGCGGCGGTGCGCTACACCCTGCCCGGCATTTACGCCGCGACCTTTGCCAGCGACGGCAGCAACATGTGGGTGGCCGGCACCAACGGCGTATACGTTTATCAGAGCGACGCCTTCATCCAGACGCAATCCAACCAGAGCAGCAACGTAACGGCCCTGGCCTGGATGCCGGACGGGCTGAGCTACTTTGCCAGCGGCGCAGCGCTGACCAACTACACGACCTGCAACGACCAGAACCCGCAGACGGCGCTGAACAGCAACGCTCCGGTGAACCTGGACAGCACGGCCCTGAACGGCACGCCGCAGGTGTTCGGATACAGCACGAGCCTGGGCCAGTGGGTGGACTTCTCACTGACCGACAGCTCGAACCCGGCGGTGACCGCGCCAGTGGGCAACGTGTGCAGCGCCACGGTGGCGATCAGCGCGCCGCTGCAGTCGGCCAGCACGCTTGCGTGCACGCCGACGCAGTTCACCTTCTCACAGCGGTTGCAGCAGGAGTTCGTCACCGGAGTCAACCCATCCTGCGGCACGTCGGAGAGTGTACTGCACGCCTACGACGTGGGCACCAACAAGGAATTCAAACTGACGGCCTCCACCCCCATGATTCCGCTGAACGGCGGCGTGTTGTATGACGGGCGCGAGCTGTACATCGGCACCTGGGACGGCACGTCCACTGCCGCATTGCATCGTTTCAATCTACTGACCACTTCGGGCACGGCGGGCACGTTGGCCGAGGATCTTACGCCAGTTTCGCTGCCGATCGTTCCTAGCTTCGTCGCGGTAGTCCCCCAGTAAAGGAGAGAGAGTTTTGAAATCCAAGCTGATTTTGATGGTTGTGGTGGTGGTTGCCCTGGCCGGTATGGCGCAGGCGCAGGGTGCGTTGTCCAACGTTTCGGTTGGTGTGGGACTGCAGGGCGTCTTCGCCGGCGGCACCTTCGACAAGACTGTGTACAACCAGGGTTCGTATCCGACGACGCAGTCCACCACAAACTCGGTGGGCGCGGTGGCGGACGCGCGTTATGACTTTGGACGTCACAGCGCGGTGGGCGTGGCCTTCTCGCTGAACCGCAACACGGAATACTTTGCGAACTCCTACGGCACGGTCTACCACGTGCAGACCAACAACGGCGAATTGATCGGCACCTATATCTTCCGCCTGCCGGTGAACGAGCGCGTGAAGCCGTATGCGGCCTTCGGTGGCGGCGTCGTCCGCTTTGATCCGAACAACGACAACAACACAGGCACCGTCCCTTCGTCGTCCACCAAGATGGCCTTTGCCTACGGCTTTGGCACCGATCTGAAGATGACCGACCACTGGGGCATCCGCCTGGCCTATCGCGGCCTGGTGCGCGTGTCGCCGAACTTCAAGGTGAACACCAGCGACCCGACGGAGACCTTCGGCACCAACCTGAAGACCCACGTCGCGGAGCCTTCCATCCAGCTCGTGTATCACTTCTAACCATCCCGGCGAAGATTCGCCGCACAAAGGGCCGGAGCCATGCGCTCCGGCCCTTCTGCGTGGTGGTACGGAATGGGCCGGCGCGGCGAAGCAGGCATCGGGCCTGGGGCGGGCGGCAACTTTGCTAGAATCGGCGCATGAGCGAACTGGGCAAGACCTTCCTGACGATTGGCCTGGTACTGACCGGGCTGGGCGTGGCCATGCTGCTGGCAGGTCGCATCGGGCTGCCGCTGGGCCGCCTGCCCGGAGACCTGCACTGGCGCAGTCGTAGCGGGCAGACGCAGGTGTATTTCCCGCTCGCTACCTCGCTCATCCTGAGCGTCGTTCTTAGCCTGGTGATGTGGCTGCTGCACGGCTGGCGGCGGTAATCCGGCCACAGCCGCGACGGATTGATTGCTTCCCTAACGCAGCCTGTTAAACTTCCCAACGTGGACGAGCCGCAGTTCAGTTTTTCCTTCAACCCGGAGAGCAGTCCCGTGATGCCGGAGCGCCGCATCTTTGGCGTCGGCGAGCTGGTGAGCAGCGTGCGCGGGCGGCTGGAGCAGGGCTTCCCCGACGTGTGGGTGCAGGGTGAGATCAGCAACCATCGGCCGGCCGATAGCGGTCACCTCTACCTGAGCCTGAAGGACGGCGACGCGCAGTTGCGCGTGGTGATGTTCCGCAACCAGGCACGGCTGCTGCGCTTCCGTCCCGCGAACGGACTGGCCGTGCTGGTGCGCGGCCGCGTGACCCTGTACGAGGCGCGCGGCGAGTTGCAGATGATGGCCGAGTTCATGGAGCCGATGGGCGCGGGCGCCTTGCAGGTGGCCTTTGAGCAGTTGAAAGCACGGCTGGCGGCCGAGGGGCTGTTCAGCGCGGAGCGCAAGAAGCCGCTGCCGGCGCTGCCGCGCAGGATCGGCGTCATCACCTCACCGCGCGGAGCGGTCATACAGGACATTTTGAATGTGCTCCGGCGGCGCCATCACTCGCTCGGCGTGCTGCTGTATCCGGCGCAGGTGCAGGGTGAAGCCGCGGCCGAGGAACTGGTTGCGGGTGTGCGCTACTTCAATCAGCAGGCGGCGGGCTCGGCGCATGCGGTGGACGTGATTGTGCTGGCGCGCGGCGGCGGCAGCCTGGAAGATCTGGCGGCCTTCAACGACGAGGGCCTGGCGCGTGCGGTTGCCGCCAGCAATCTGCCGGTGATCTCCGCCGTGGGGCATGAGACGGATTTCACAATTTGCGACTTTGTGGCCGACCTGCGGGCTCCGACGCCTTCGGCCGCAGCCGAACTGGTGGTGCGCTCGCATCACGAGATTGAGGAGGAAGTGGCCGGACTGGCCAGCCGGCTACGGCGGGCGATGCAGTACAAGCTGCTGTACGAACGCCAGCAACTGACGGCCCTGGAGCGGCACCGGGTGTTCGCGCGCATGGAGGATTGGATTGCGCGCCGGCAGCAGAGGGTGGACGAGCTGCTCTACCGCCTGGAGAGCCTTGTGCGGGCGCGGCTGGGCGAGAGTGGCCGACGGCTGGAGCTGGCGCTGGCGCACCTGAATCGCCGCGAGCTGGGCCAGCAGTTGCAGTTACAGCAGGGGCGGCTGGCGGCACGCGCGGCAGAGCTGGCAACCTCCATGCGCGCCGGGCTGCTTCGGCGGCGGACGCGGCTGGAGCAGGCCACGGGCAAGCTGGAGACCCTGTCGCCGCTGGCGATTCTGGGGCGCGGCTACTCCCTGGTGTTTGATGCCCAGGGGCAACTGGTAAAGGATGCCGCAAGGCTGGCCGCTGGAGACCTGCTGCGGGCCCGGCTGGCTCGGGGCGAGGTCACGGCCCGGGTGGAGCATTCGAACGCGCCAGAGGAGCATGGCAAGGCCGTTGCCGAGGCAAAGAGTGGACGAGGCGGCGGCGCGGCGCGGTCACAAAAAGCACGAAAAGAGAAATAAATCTCCCATACGGGAGTTGAGGGTGGCGCGCTTCTCCACCCTATGGCCGCCGGCTGCTTTACAATGGTGAATCCCCGCGGAGTCGGCCGCATCCTGAATCTCCCCGGCCCGGGGTGACCTTGAAAGGAGACCATGGCGACGCTACCGCAACTCACGGGCCTTGCGCCGCACCTTACGTGGGGCTCCATTCTGGACATCCTGCTGGTGGCATTCCTCATCTACCAGCTGCTGCTGCTGGTGCGGGGCACGCGCGCGGTGACCATGATGACCGGCGTGGGCGCGCTGGTGGTGGTCTTCTACATTGCGCACCTGGGCAACCTGCGCACCCTGGACTGGCTTGTGGGCACCATCCTGCCCTACAGCATCTTCGCCCTCATCGTCATCTTCCAGACTGAGATTCGCCAGGCGCTGGCGCGGCTGGGCCGCAAGCTGACCCTCTCCCGCGGCACCCAGAACAGCGCGGCGGACGCATACGACGACATTGTGATGGCCGCCACGGCCTTCGCACAGGACCAGACCGGCGCGCTGATTGTGGTGGAGCGCGAAATCGGATTACGCACCTACATTGAGAGCGGCGTAGCACTGGATGCCCTGCTCAGCTACGACCTGCTGGCCACGCTCTTCCGGCCCAGCGCGCCGCTGCACGATGGCGCGGTCATCCTGCAGAAAGAACGCGTCGCGGCCGCCGCCTGCTTCCTGCCGCTGAGCATGAATCCACTGCTCAGCAACCAGATGGGCACGCGTCACCGCGCCGGCATCGGCATTACCGAGGAGACCGACGCGGTCAGCGTCATCGTCAGCGAAGAGACCGGCGGCATCAGCGTGGCGGTGGGCGGACATGTGGAGCGTGATCTGACTCCCGCGCAGTTGCGGCTGCGGCTGAACCAGTTGCTGGGCCGCTACGCGCCGGCCGCGGCAGGCAGCGGCGGAGCCCACACATGGACGGCTCCGGCGGTAAATGCCGGCAACACGCACGGAGGCGAACGGTGATCAAGCGGCTGCGGCACCTGATCTTCGATCACTTTGGCCTTAAGCTGCTGGCACTGCTGATCGCCTTCCTGATGTGGTATGGCGTGGCGCACGATCCCGTCAGCGAGGTATCGCTGCAAGTGCCGGTGGAGTTCAGCCGTCCACCGCAGGGGCTGGACTACACCAGCGACGTGACGCCGCAGGTGCAGATACGCCTGCGCGGGCCGGCGCGAATTCTGCGCGACCTTCCGCAGGAGAGCGTGCATGCCATGGTGGACCTGCAAGGCGCAGCTCCCGGCGAGCACACATACGACCTGGACAACAGCAACATTCGTGCTCCGCACGGCGTGGAAGTGATGCAGGTAACGCCGAACCGCCTGCGGCTGGTGTTTGACACCCGGCTGACGCGCCAGGTGCCGGTGATTCCGCGCGTGGTGGGCATTCTGCCTCCGGGCTACCGCATTGAGACCGTTACGGCGAGCCCGGCGACGGTGACCATCGTGGGTCCGGCCAGGCATGTGGATGCCGTGGAGCGCGCGGTGACCGACGCGGTGGACGTAACCGGAGTGGCCGGCAAGGCCAGCTTCCAAACCTCGGCGTTCCTGCCCGATCCGCTGGTGCACATCAGCGGCAGCGGCCCGGTGCGCGTGCTGGTGACCACACAGAAAATAACCTCTCGAACCGGAGCACAATGACGTGGCTGTAACCCCCGCGGCGAAGACCCGCCAACTGTTCGGCACCGACGGAATTCGCGGCGTTGCCGGTGAATACCCTCTCGACCGTCCCACGGTGTATGCCATTGGCCGGGCCTGCGGCACGCGCCTGGCGCGGCTGAAAAACGGTGCCCGCGTGGTGCTGGGACAGGACACGCGCGAGAGCAGCGCATGGATCGCCGAGGCCCTGGCGCAGGGCTTGCGCGACGGAGGCTGCGGCTTTGTGAGCGCCGGAGTGCTGACGACTCCGGGTGTGGCTTACCTGACGCGCACTCACGGATTCGCCGCCGGCATCGTCGTAAGCGCCTCGCACAATCCCTGGCAGGACAACGGCATCAAGCTGTTTGGCGCCAACGGCATGAAGTTGGCCGACGACATTGAGCACGAGATTGAGGCTGAGATCTTCGAGCACCTGGGCGAGCTGGCGAGTCACGCGCCGGAGGCGGGCGAGTTAGCCGCGCAGATTCTTCCGGGCGAAGCTGCACTCCGGGCCGACTACGAAAAGTGGCTGGCGGAAGGTGTGGACTCGGCGCTGCTGCGCCCCCTGAAGGTACTGGTGGACTGCGCCAACGGAGCGGCCAGCGCAATCGCTCCGGAGCTGTTTACGCGGTTGGGCATACAGGCTGAAGTCCTACACACCTCACCCGACGGACGCAACATCAACCTGGGCTGCGGAGCGCTGCATCCGGAGCATGTGGCGGCCGAGTTGGCGCGGCGCAAAGGCGAGTTCGACCTGGGCATCACCCTGGACGGAGACGCCGACCGCGCACTGTTCAGCGACGCTCTGGGCAACGTGGTGAACGGCGATGCCGTGCTGCTGCTGGCCGCGCGCGATATGCACTCCCGCGGACGGTTGGCGAAAGACACGGTGGTGGCCACGACGATGAGCAACATGGGACTGGAGAAGGCGCTTTCGGCGTCGGGCATCCGCATGTTGCGTGCCGACGTGGGCGACAAGTATGTGTTGGAGCAGATGCTGGCCAACGGCGCCCGTCTGGGTGGCGAACAGAGCGGCCACATTCTGTTTATGGATGGCGACTCCACCACGGGCGATGGCCTGCTGACGGCCTTGCGGGTGATGGAGGTAGTGGCGCGCGCCAAACGGCCTCTACATGAGCTGATCGCCGACTTCAAGGTCTTCCCGCAGCAGATTCGCAACGTGAAGGTGCGCGAGAAGTTGCCCATGCGGGAGCTGCCGACGGTGCAGGCGGCGATTGATGCAGCCGAGCGCGAGCTGGCCGGCAATGGGCGAGCCGTGATTCGCTACAGCGGCACGGAGAAACTGGCACGCGTGATGATTGAGGCGGAGAGCGAAGCGCTGATGCAGAAGCACGTGTCGGCCATCGCCGAGGCCTTGCAGGCAGCCATCGGCGCGTGAGGAATTCGGCCTCATATTGTTCGACAAAACCAGAGCATTCGACGGAAGGACAACCTCATGAAACGGACTCTTGCGATCATATTGTTGATTGGTGCGCTATGTGTTGCAGCACTGGCACAGGCTCCCGTGGCAACGTCCCCTGCGACAACTCCTGTAACCCCGGCTCCCGCGGCGCAGGCGCAGAAGGTTCTGCTCAAGGTGGATGGCGCAGTGGCGACACCGCTCACGCTGACGGCCTCCGAATGGGCGAAGCTGCCGCGCACCACGGTGGCGGCGCATCGCGGCCACAAGCCGGAGATTTCACAGTTTGAGGGCGTGCTGCTGAAGACTCTGCTGGAGAAAGCCGGCGTTCTCGATCCGAAGACTCCGCTGAAGGGCCACGGCTATTTGCGTTACGTGCTGGTGAAGTGCGATGACGACTACAAGACGTTGTTCAGCCTGGCCGAACTGGATGATGCGACCGGGTCCACGGCGAAGGTGCTGCTGGCCGACAAGGTGAACGGCGAGGCGCTGGAGATTCGCGAGGGACCGCTGCAACTGATTGTTCCCAGCGACAAGCGCCCGGCCCGCTCGGCACGGATGGTGGTTGAGATTACCCTGGTGAGTGTGGAGTAAGAGCGAGACGCCTCGTCCAAATCAGATTCCTTTAAGAAAATCAGCCCCACCCAGCGCAGTATGCTGAGTGGGGCTTTTGACTATCCGAAAACCTTGAGCGCTGGTGTTACACGGCGGCGACGATCTCTTCCTCCTCCTTCGTTTTCTCCTCGGATTCCAGCACATCCTCGTAGGCGTGCTCGCCGAAGAGGGCGTCGTCGAGGCCTTGCACTTCGTCCTTTGGCTGCACCTTGACCGGAGTGAATACGTCAATCAGCCGCAGCATTCCCAGGGTGAAGGCGAACGCCCACACCGAGGAAAACAGCGTGGCGGCCAGTTGCTTGAAGAAGAAGACGTGGTTGCCCAGCAGCAATCCATCCACGCCGGCCGGGTTGAAGCGCTTGTCGGCGAAGATGCCCAACATCACGATGCCGAGGAAGCCTCCAACGCCGTGCACGCCCCATACATCCAGAGCGTCATCCCAGTGCAGCCAGTTTTTCAGCGCCACGGCGTAGAAGCAGACCACTCCGGCGACGATGCCGATGATGACGGCCGTCGATGGCGAGACGTATCCGGCGGCAGGGGTGATGGTGGCGAGTCCGGCGACAGCGCCGGTGAGCAATCCGAGGAAGCTGGGCTTGTGCTGGCTCTGGCTGAGCCATGCGACCAACAGCCAGGTGACAGCAGCAAACGATGCGGCGATATCCGTGTTGAGGAAAGCCGTGACCGTCACGGAATCCACGCGGAACTCACTGCCGGCGTTGAAGCCGTACCATCCGAACCAGAGAAGTCCGGTGCCGAGGGCGACCAGCGGAACACTGTGCGGACCGCGGTCCATGACACGGCGCTTGCCCACGTAGAGCACGCTGGCCAGGGCGGCCACGCCCGCGATGTTGTGCACCACGATGCCGCCCGCGAAATCGAGCACTCCCCATTGCTGCAGCATGCCGCCGCCCCACACCATGTGGACGAATGGGAAGTAAACGAAGGTCAGCCAGGCCGTCAGGAAGAGCATGTAGGCCTTGAAGGTGACGCGGTTAGTGAAGGCTCCGGAGATGAGCGCCGGGGTGATGATGGCAAACATCATCTGGTAGGCGACGAAGACGAAGAGCGGGATCGTTTCATTGGCCGGCGAGGGCGTGTTGAGGGTGATGTTGCGCATCAGCGCGTAATGCATGTTGCCGGTGATGCCGTGCCAGTCTCCGCTGAAGCACATGGAGAAACCGTAGGCGTACCAGATGACCGTGGTCCAACCCATGGAGACGAAGCTCTGGATCATGATGGCCAGAACGTTCTTGCGGCCCACCAGGCCGCCATAAAAAAACGCCAACCCTGGCGTCATTAACATCACGAGGCTGGTGCACAAAAGCATGAAGCCGGTATTGCCGGTATCAAGATGAAGCATAAAGATGCCTTTCAATTTGTTGGAATAGAGGAAGAGTGCGGGGGTGGCGCAAAGGCGTGCGAAGGACAACCATCTGGTAATTCATAGAAAAACCGGGGCAACTGAGCACTATCCGCCGCAAATCGAGGGGCCGTCTGTGAGCCGCCTCACGTCGTACTGTGAGATGAGCTTACAGAATCAAGGCCACAATCGCGTTCGGCTCTCTGTTTATGCGGCTTAGCGGCTAGTCGTGGGCGGCGGGGATAGTCGTATGTCGTGGACTCAGCGCGGCTGGGCGGCTCCGCCGCGCACGTGGCGCAGCACGGCCTCCACCTCGCGGGAGATGTCGTCGTCGCCGGTAACAACGAGGTCGGCAAAGGTGCGCGTGGGATGAACGTACTGGCGGGCCATGGGCAGCACGGTGGTGTTGTACTGCTCCAGCACGCTTTCTCGGGTGCGGCCACGCTCGCGGATATCGCGCTCGATGCGGCGCTCGAGGCAGGTCTGCTCGCCGAGATCCACAAAAACCTTGGTGCCCTGCATACGGCGTAGTTCTTCCCAGTGCAGGGCGAAGAGGCCTTCCACGATGACGAAGGGGTGCGGCGCAAGCGGCTGGGTTTGGCCGGTGCGGGTGTGCGTGGTGAAGTCGTAGACCGGGCGCTCGATGAGCTGGCCCTGAAAGAGCTGGCGGGCCTGCTCAAGCAGCAGATCGGAGTCCAGCGCCTCGGGGGAATCGAAGTTGTAGTGCGCGCGCTGCACCATGCTGAGGTGGTCGAGCTCGCAGTAATAGGAGTCGAGGTGGAAGAGAGCGGCGTCGAGCTTCTCCGCCAGGTGCGAGGCCAGGTAGCTTTTGCCCGCACAGGAGGGGCCGGCAACTCCGATGAAGTACGGCTTCATGTTCCTTCTGACTCCGACAAAAGCGGCCGCCTGGGCCGCCGGATTACGCCTGCTCCGCTGCGATGCGGGGCAGCACGGCCTTCAACAGGGCGAGGAAGGTGCCGCGCACCCGCTCGCCGGTCTGCAAAACCTCTTCGTGATTCAATTCGCCGGGGCCCATGCCGGCGGCCATGTTGGTGACGCAGGAGATGGCCATGACCTCCAGGCCCATGTGGCGCGCCACGATTACCTCCGGCACGGTGGACATGCCGACCAGGTCGGCGCCAATCGCGCGCAGGTAGCGAATCTCGGCTGGTGTCTCGTAACTCGGCCCGGCCAGCGCGGCGTATACGCCCACCGGCAACGCGATGCCAAGCTCGCGGGCAGACTGCTGCGCCAGTTGGCGGAAGCGTGCACTGTAGGCCTCGCTCATGCCGGGAAAGCGCGGGCCAAAACGATCGTCGTTGGGACCAGTGAGCGGATTCGAACCCTGCAAATTAATGTGGTCGCTGAGCAGAACGAGCGCGCCCTGATTATACGAAGGGTTGATTCCTCCGGCGGCGTTGGTCAGCAATAGACTCTTGATGCCCAACTGGCCGAGCACGCGAACCGGAAAACCGGCCTCGCGGCTGGTGTAGCCCTCGTAGGGATGCACGCGGCCCTGCATGACGGCTACCGTGAGATCACCGAGTTTACCAATGACCAGGCGTCCAGCGTGGCCGATGGCCGTGGAGTGCGGAAAGTGCGGAATCTCCGCGTAGGGGATGACCACGGCCTCCGTGAGTTCGTCGGCGAAGCCGCCGAGGCCGCTGCCGAGCACGACGGCCACGGTGGGCTGGCCAAGCTGTGGATGCGCAGCCATCACGGCGCGGATGGCCGCCGCAGCTTCCTTGGCGCGGAAGAATTCGTCTGCGATCTGCAAACTCACAGCAGGACCCCCACGATGCAGGCCGACATCAGGTTGGCCACCGTGCCGGCGATCATCGCCTTGAAACCCAATCGCGCCAGGTCGCCGCGCCGCGAAGGCGCCAGCGCGCCGAGGCCGCCGATCTGGATGCCGATGGAACTGAAGTTGGCAAAGCCGCAGAGGGCAAAGGTGGCGATGGTGAACGAACGCGGATCGAGCATGGCGCGCTGCGGGCCCAGCATACCGAAGGCGATCAGTTCATTGCCCACCATGCGCACGCCCAGCAGGTTTCCGATGGCGCCGCAATCGTGCCAGGGCACTCCGATGATCCATGCGATGGGTGCGAAACAGACGCCGAAGATTTTTTCCAGGCTGGCTGGGAACCAGGCAAAACCATGTGCGACCAGCCAGTTGTGCGTTCCACCGAGGACGGTGTTGATGAGGAAAATGATGGCCAGGAACGAGATCAGCATGGCGGCCACGTTCAAGGCCAGCTGCAGACCATCGCCCGTCCCCTTGGCGGCGGCTTCCAGCACGTTGCTGGCGCGCTCTTCCCTGGGCATCTCGGCGCCGCTGGCCGTGGCTGGAACCTCCGTCTCTGGAACGAGCATTTTGGCGACGGTAAGTGTGCCGGGGGCGGTCATGATGACCGCGGCGAGAAGGTGCTCCGGGGCGACGCCGGTGGCGATGTAGGCAGCCATAATGGAACCGGAGACGTGCGCCATGCCGGCGGTCATCACCACCATCAACTCACTCTGTGTGAGTCCGGCAAGAAAGGGGCGGATGGTAAGTGGAGCCTCGGTTTGTCCCATAACGATGGAGGCGGCGATGTTGAGCGACTCGGCGCCGCTGGCGTTCATCGTCTTTTCCATGACGACGGCGACGATGCGGATAAGAAACTGCATGACGCCGAAGTAGTAGAGGATGGCAAAGAAGGCGGAGATGAAGATGATGGCCGGCAGCACCTGGAGTCCGAAGATGAAGCCGACCTTGCTTTGCGCGGCGGGGCGGCCGAGCTCTCCGAAGACGAAGGCGGAGCCGGCGAAGCTACAGTCCAGCAGCTTCTTCGCTCCGGCGCCGGCGGCGGCAATGGCGCGCTGCCCCCAGACGACCTTGGTGACGAATATGGCGAAGACCACCTGCAGTGCGACTCCGGTGGCTACCACGCGCCAGCGAATGGCCTTGCGGTTGGTGGAGAACAGCCAGCAGAGAGCCAAGAAAATCACAAGGCCCAGCACTCCAGTGAATCGTCCCATTCGCCTACTTCTCCCTTGCAGCCGAAACTTGAGAAATCAGAGCAGCTTGCCGCGAAGAATCTTCTGCACCATCGGCCGCGCGAGCGGCTTCTGAGGGCCGATGGCATACGCGGCTTTGATCACGGGCAGCGCCTCATTGAGGCGCATTGTTTCATTGTAATGAATGGTACACAGGGTTTCGGCCGCCTGGATGGGATCGCCCACTTTTTTATGCAGAACGATGCCGACGGATGGATCCACCCGGTCTTCCTTGGTCTGGCGTCCGCCGCCGAGCAGAACGCCGGCGACGCCCATGCGCTCGCACTCGATGGCCGTGATGAAACCCGAAGCCGGAGCCGCGACCGTGGTTGTGTGCGAAGCCTGCGGCAACAGCGCAAGGTCGTCCACGGCAGCCACAAGGCCGCCCTGCTCGCCGACGAGTTGGCGAAAGCGCTCAAGGGCCTGGCCGTTGCGCAGCAGTTCAAGGCAAAGCGCACGGCCTTCGGCAACGTCATTGACGCGGCCACCCAGGACAAGCATCCAGGCGCCGAGTTCCAGCGTCAGCTCGACCAAATCTTCGAGACCCGTGAAGTTGCCGCGCATCACTTCGACGCACTCGGCCACCTCCAGGGCGTTGCCGATGGCGCGGCCGAGGGGCTGATCCATGTCCGTGATGAGGGCGACGACCTTTTTGCCCATCTCCTCGCCGGTTTCCACCATCAGGCGGGCGAGAAATTCGCTGTCGGCGGCGCTCTTCATGAAGGCTCCCGAGCCGGTCTTCACGTCCAACACGAGTCCGTCAATGCCCTCGGCGAGCTTCTTGCTCATGATGGAGGCGCAGATGAGATAGGGGCTTTCCACCGTTCCGGTGACGTCGCGCAGGGAGTAGAGCTTTTTGTCGGCCGGGGCGAGCTCGGCGGTCTGGCCAATCATGGCGCAGCCAATCTTCGAAAGGATGCGGCGGAACTCCGAGAGGTCAAGGTTGACGTTGAAGCCGGGGATGGCTTCGAGTTTGTCGAGCGTGCCGCCGGTGTGGCCCAGGCCGCGTCCGCTGACCATGGGAACCTTGACGCCTGCGGCGGCCACGAGCGGCGAAAGAATCAGCGAGGTCTTATCGCCGACGCCGCCAGTGGAATGCTTGTCCACCTTGCCGCCGGGAAGATCACTGAAGTCGAGGACCTGGCCGGAGTGCAACATGGCCTGGGTGAGCGCTGCGGTCTCCTGCGGGCTGAGGCCACGCAGAAAGGCCGCCATCAGAAAGGCCGACACCTGGTAGTCGGGCACCTCTCCGCCGGTGTAGGCGGAGACAATCCATTCGATTTCTGCACGCGAAAGAGTCTTGCCGTCGCGCTTGTTGCGGATCAGTTCAACGAAGAGCATCCGGAGCCATTCGGCCACCGCAAAAGTTTCTCCGGCGGCGGCGATGTTGTTGAGTAACTTGAGATTATCCCACGCAGACGGCCGGACGGGAAACGCCATCCACCGGACCCGGGTCCCCTCCTGTGCCAAGCCCATGCACCGGCTGCGTAAAGGGGGGGCTAGGGGGCTCCGAGCTCGCGCACCATGGCCACGCTGGCACTGGCGCCGATGCGGTTGGCCCCGGCCTCCACCATGGCCAGCAGATCGGCCGAGGTGCGAATGCCTCCCGCGGCCTTGACGCCGATCTTCGCTCCCACGACGCCGCGCATCAGGCTGACATCGCCGGGGGTTGCGCCCGAGGTGGAAAAGCCGGTCGAGGTCTTGACGAAGTCCACACCAGCGGCGGCGGCCAACTGGCAGACGAGAATCTTCTCCTCGGTGGTGAGCAGGCAGGCCTCGATGATGGTCTTGAGGATGGCTCCGCTGCGGTGCGCCATGCGGGCCAGCGACTGCATCTCCATCTGCACCAGGTCGCGGTCTCCACTTTTGAGCGCGCCGATGTTGATAACCATGTCGAGCTCGTCGGCGCCCAGGCGGAGCGCATCCACGGCCTCCGCCAGCTTTGCCGTGCTGGTGGTGGCACCCAGTGGGAAGCCGATGACGGTTCCCACCAGCACGCCGCTGCCGGCCACTTCGGCCTTGCACTGCGCAATGTTCGCTGGGTTCACCATCACCGAGCAGAAGCCGTACTCGACGGCCTCAGCACAGAGCTTTGCAACCTGCGTGCGGGTGGCTTCGGGTTTCAGAAGAGTGTGGTCTATCAGCCGGGCGGCCAGTCGCCAATCCTGACGGATTGCCTCGGCGGTGGGGTGCAAAACAATAGATTCAGACATCCGGGTTCCTGTCATGGGCCGCACAAGGCGGCCCGCCGACAGATAGTATACCCTCCGGGCCGGACCGCGGCGGGAAGCTACGGGACGATGCAGATATCCGGAAGATTGCGATAGCGCTCGGCGTAGTCCATTCCGTAGCCAACGACAAATTCGTCGGGAATCTCAAAACCTACGTAGTCGGCGTGGATGGGCTGCTGGCGGCGGGATTTCTTATCCAGAAGCGTGGCAATGCGGAAGTTCTTGGGCCGGTGCGCCATGATCATCTTCTTCAGGTACATCATGGTGAGTCCGGTATCGAGAATGTCTTCGACGAGGATGACGTTGCGGCCTTCCATGGACTGGTCCACATCCTTTTGCAGCTTGACCTCGCCACTGTTCTGCTTCTGGTTGCCGTAGCTGGAGACGGCGATGAAGTCAAAGGTGGAGTCGAGCTGAATTTGGCGCGAGAGGTCGCTGAGGAAGATGGCGGCGCCTTTGAGGACGCCCACCAGCACGACGGGTTCGCCCTGGAAGTCCTGGTTAATTTGCGCGCCAATCTCGGCGACGCGGACGGCAATCTGTTCGCGAGAGAAAAGAACTTTCAGGTCAGGCACGTTGGAACGCTCCCTGTTACAAAAAAGAGGAAATGGAAAGAGGGATGGTAGAAGGTCTGGAGAAAAGTTGCAAGCCGCTCGCGAAGCACGGCGCGACTCGCAATGGCCATTCGCGATATCATTTCCTGTTCAGGCATTGGGGGAGCAACTCCCCGGGAGGAACGAATGCGCCAACAGAGCGCAGCATGGGTCGCGGTATTTCTGGCAGTTACCCTCGGCAACACGGGCCACGCCTCACAGATCCAGGCTTTCAAGAATTCACCGGCACGGCCCGCGACGGCGGCGCATGAGATAGCCCGTGAGCAGTCGGAGGGCGTACACACTCCGGATACGCCGGAGGGTCGCGCGGAAAAAGCCCTCAATGACGCGCACTTCAACCGCGGAGCCCTGTATGCCCTGCTGCGCGAGATGCCCAAGGGCGGCGACTTGCACAATCACATCACCGGCGCCGTCTATGCGGAGAGCCTTTTGGGTTTTGCCGCCGAGAGCGGACTTTGCCTGGACCGGCAGACGCTGGTGCTGAGCGAGCCGGCGGCCGGCGCAGGCTGCAAAGAGGGGCAGGCCGAGGCGCGCACGGCACAGACCGACACGGAGCTTCACCGCAACGCAATTGATGCGTGGTCCATGCGTGGGATGCGACCCGGAATGGACGGCCACGACCATTTTTTTGACAGCTTCGCGAAATTCACGGCCGCCACTGATGCGCACATGGGCGAGATACTGGCTGAGGTGAAGGCGCGCGCCGCCGACGGCAACGTGCAGTACATGGAGCTGATGCTCTCGCCCGACCATGGACGGGCCGCGGCGCTTGGTGAAAAGGCAGGCTACGATCCCGACATGGCCGCCATGCGGCAGAAGATGCTTGGGCCGGAGTTTGAGGCCGCCGTGGCTGAGGCGCGCAAGAACCTGGACGAGATGGAGCAGGCGGCCAAAGCGCGGCAGCACTGCGAAATCACGCCGGAGGCCCACAACGGCCCCTGTGCCGTGCACGTGCGTTACATTTACAGCGTCAGCCGCGGCGCGCGCCCGGAGCGTGTGTTTGCGCAGACCCTGCTGGGCTTTGAACTGGCGGCGCGCGATCCCCGCGTGTTGGGCGTCAACCTGGTGCAGCCTGAAGATGGCTACCTCGCGATGCGCGACTTCCGCCTGCATATGCGCATGGTGGGCTTTCTCAAGGGGCTGTATCCGCAGGCGCACGTCAGCCTGCACGCCGGAGAGTTGCGCCCGGGACTGGTTCCGCCTGACGGCCTCCGCTTCCACATCCGTGATTCGGTGGAGGTGGGCAAGGCCGAGCGCATTGGCCACGGCGTGGACGTGATGTACGAGGAGAATCCCCACGAGCTGCTGAATGAGATGGCGCGGCACAACGTGATGGTGGAGATCTGTCTGACCTCAAACGACGGCATCCTGGGCGTGCACGGGCGACAGCATCCGCTGGCCGCTTACCTGAAGGCCGGCGTGCCCGTGGCCCTGGCCACCGACGACGAGGGCGTGAGCCGCAGCGAGATGACCACGGAATACGAACGCGCCGTGCTGGAGCAGAACCTGGATTACCTGACGCTGAAGAAGATGGCGCGCACGAGTTTAGAGCACAGCTTTTTGCCCGGCCAGAGTCTGTGGAGCGACCCGCACAAGTTCAATCCAGTGCACGAGTGCGCGGGCGAAAAACCCCTGGCGGTTCCCGGCAGCGCATGCTCAAAGTTCTTGAGCGGCAGCGAGAAGGCGCGCGAAGAGTGGCGGCTGGAGCATCGGTTCGCTGAGTTCGAGAGTAAGTTCTGAGCATTCGGAATGACGAAGGCCGCTCGCATTGGCGGGCGGCCTTTCTTTTTGCGGCGAGATGTTCACGCTGAATCGCTCAGCGCAGCCGGAAGCCCTCGGGCAGCAGATCGCGGGCCGTCAGTTCGACCATTTGGCCGTTGTGGGCGCGGAAGATGACCGTGGCCTCGGGACCGAACTCGAAGATCACCTGGCGGCAGGCTCCGCAGGGCGAGCAGATGGCGCCCTCATGGTTGACTACGGCAACGGCCTCCAGTTCATACTCGGCGCTCAGTTGGCCGGCCGCCACGGCAGAAAAGATGGCGGTGCGCTCGGCGCAGTTGGTGAGTCCGTAGCTGGAGTTCTCCACGTTGCAGCCGGTAAAGACCTTGCCGGAGCGCGTCAGAATGGCCGCGCCGACACGGAAGCCGCTGAATGGCGCGTAGGCCTTCTCCGCCGCCTGGTGTGCGGCTGCCAGCAACTCCTCCGCGCGGACGTGGGATGGCTGGCTCACCGCTGACCACCCGCGCTGGGCTTGGGCGCCACGCATTGGCGAGGCTCGCGCTTTTCGCCGTGCCAGGCTTCGGGGTCTTCGGCGGAATCCACCCACGCGGTGTACCACATGTCGAGCAGCATCTGCGCACCGGCCGCCAAGCGCTGGCGAATGAAGTCGCGTGACTCCGGCGTGCCGTGGCCCTCAAAACCGCAATCGCGCTCAAGCTGGTAAGCGTGCTCGATCTCGCCCTGCGAGGTGCGCAGGTAGCCCAGGTAATCCTCAAAGGGATGCGCGAGATGGCGCGGCGCGACCAGCAGGCCGTCAATCTTTGTGACCTCTGGGTTGGTGTTGACGAAGTGCGTCTCCATCTTGCTGTGCACGTCATGCGCGGTGCTGTAGCCCTTCGGGTTCGGGCCGGTCCAGCCGTTGTATTGCACGCTGGTGTGCATGGGGTTGGAGCCGTCGCCGACATAATGGCCCAGCCAGCCTGCGTAGAAGATGGCATCGGCCTCGGCGTCGGCCGTCGAACGGCCCTCGGCCTTGGCGTGGCGATACTCGCGGAAGGCAACCTTGAGGCGGTCAAAGACCTCGATCGTGATGTAGGGCTGGAAGCCGATGCGCTCCGGCTGTGGAACATTGGCCTCAGGATGCTTGGCGCGATATTCGTACACGGCGGCGATGAAGCGATAACGGTCCGCCGGTAGCGTCTTCATCCAATCCACGTACTCCATGTCAATGAAGTGATCGGGGGCCTGCGCGTCGTTGAGCGGCTTCTCAAGATTGGAGCGCCAGCGGTCGGGCTCCGGCCCAAGAAAGGTAATGTGGCCCTCGGCGGCCTTCAAGAATCCCGGCATGCTGGATGGGATATTGACGGCCGCGGCGTGGTTGACGGCCGTGTGGCCGTTATCTCCCCAGGCAAAGGCGAGCGTGGACGGCAGAACGACAAGAGTGGCGGCGAACAGCAGAAAAGTGAGTTTGCGCATAGCGAAATGACCTTCAGGAAGGAACTCTAGCACCGCGCGGTGGAATGCGACAACCACGCGGGCCGGAGGGGTTTGCTACTTCTGCGCGCCGCGGCCGAGGGCGGCAGCCGTGGAGTCGCGCAGTTTCTGCAATTCGGCGAGATTCGGCTCAAAGCAGCGGCGGCAACGCGCCTCATACATTCCGGCGGCGCCCACCACGACCAGTTCGTTGCTCTCCACCAGCCGCTGGGTGTGCTTGGCCGGATTGCCACACTGCATGCAAATGGCAAGCGTCTTTTGGATTTCATCGGCGATGGCGAGCAGCTCCGGCATGGGATGAAAGGGGCGGCCCAGGTAGTCGGTGTCCAAGCCGGCGATGATGACGCGCTTGCCCATGTCGGCCAGCCGCACCGAAAGGTCAATCATGCCCTCGCCGAGGAACTGCGCTTCATCCACGCCAATGACCTCGGAGCGCGGGTCAATCAGCGACTCCATCTCGGCTGCGTCCTTGACGCTGCGGCTGCTGATCTTGAAGTCGCTGTGGCTGATGATCTGATCGTCGGCGTAACGCTGGTCAATGCCAGGTTTGAAGATCTGAACGCGCTGACGCGCAATCTCCGCGCGGCGCAGACGGCGAATCAGTTCCTCGCTCTTGCCGCTGAACATGGGGCCGCAGACGACCTCGATCCAGCCAATGTTGCCCTTGGTAAAGTTCATTACTTCCCCTGCTCCAGGCGGACCTGCCGCCAAGCGTACGTAAATAATAGCGCCAGCACCCAGGCGACGACGACAATCGTCCGGCGCACCCATCCCACGGCCGTTCCCTGCGCCAATCCCAACGTGCCGCTCAGCGCTGCAATCCACCACAGGGCGGCGACAAAGCCCAGGCGGCGGCGCGCATTGGCCGCGCGAATCGGGTCCATGCCCACGGATGCGCCCTGCGAGTTTTGCTCTTCGTCGTGTTCTGCGTTATTCATTGGGCGATTCGCTTCCTCAGGCCAGGGCATGTGCCGCGGGCGCGGGAGTTTGGCGGCGCAGATACTCGCGGAGATCGTCAAAGTTGGTGAAGACCTGTGTGGCGCAGCCCAGAATCCAGCCGCTGATCTCCTCCGGAGCCAGCTTGGTGACCAGATACACTGGAATGCCGCGCCGGTGAGCCAGCGTGAGTTCGCCTTGCGATCCCGCACCTTTGCCCGCGTGCTCGTCCCAGTAGGCGATGATGCAATCCGTGCGCTGCTCGATCCAGTCAAGATCGTAACGGATGATCTTGCGGATGGTGTGTTGAAAGCGCGCGAGATCGGTCTTCTTCCATCCGCGGAAGTGGCGCACCTCTTCGTCAGTGAGGTCCTTCTTTTCATCGAGTGCCGGGTCGTAGACCTGGTGGCCCAACTCGTGCAGAAAGCGCGTGACCTCGGCCCGCCAGGCCTTGCCGTGGTCGGGAGAGTACTCGATGGCTCCGCAAAGATAAATCTGCATGTGAGGTGGAAACCCGCAGCAGCGGGTGAACTTGATTTTCGTGCGCTGGACGCTCAAGGTCAACCGGAAACTACGGTGTCGTGCGTGAAAACGGTTGAAAACCCCACGAAAACAGCGGGGAGCCTAATGCGCGAATGCCAGCGAGGAATGCCCGCCGGTTGCGTTCAGGCGAGGTGGAAGAGCGTGGGCAACACTTCTCCGGCCGTGCCTGCAAACACCTGGGTAAAGGCAATGGCATTGGCCGGATGCTCCGGGCCGACGTAAAAGGTTCTCACGGGGCGGTGCTCGGTGTGGTGCTGGTTGGCCCAGTGCACAAAACTGGCCGCGGGCTGCACCACTCCGCTGGTGCCGATGACCAGCATCAGGGTACAGCGGCTCAACTCTTCCAGAATGCGCTCCATGTGGAATGGCACCTCGCCAAACCAGACAATGTCAGGACGGATGCGGCCACCACATTCGCAGCGAACGTGCGAGGCGGCGTTGGGATAGAGGCGCGTGTCGTGAAAGGCCTCGCGCTCGCAAAGAGGGCAGCGCGACCCAAAGAGCTCGCCATGCATGTGCACCAGATTGTGAGAGCCGGCGCGCTCGTGCAGGTTGTCCACGTTCTGCGTACAGAGAAAGAAGCGCTCGCCAAGCTGCTCTTCAAGCTGGGCCAGGGCGCGGTGCGCGGCGTTGGGCTGGGCCTCGACGGCCTTCTGGCGACGCTGGGAGTAAAAGCGCCACACTCGCTCAGGATCGCGCTGCCAGCCCCGCGGCGTGGCAACATCCTCCACACGCTCGCCCTCCCAAAGGCCATCGGCGCCGCGGAAGGTGGCCAACCCGCTCTCCGCACTGATGCCGGCGCCGGTGAGCACAAAGACGCGGTCGCGTTTACCGATGTGGATGTGGCGCGGATGAGGCGCGGATGGCTTGCGATGTGTCATGGCCCTGTTTCTGTTCTATGCGCTGGCGGGCGCTGAGGTCAATGGCACGCTTCTGCGGCGCGGGCGCAGAATGCGGGCCGGGCCGCGCAGATTGAAAAGACCTCAGCGCGCGCCGATATCCTTCGCCACTACCGTCAGCGCGGCGGCGAAGTGGTCCATCACAAACTGCCAGTCGTGGCCGCCGGGATAGATGTGCGCCTCATGCGGAATGCCGCGCGCGGTGAGCAGTTTGTCGAGCGCCGTGGTGCCCGCGGCAAAGCCGTAGCGGTCCTGGGCACCGCAATCAAAGTAGATGCTGAGTGTTCGCAGGCGCTCCGGCGGCGCGGTACGTGCCAGGTGGAAGATGGAGTTGCGCTCGAAGTACGCCTGGTCGGGCGGGTCGCCGAAGATGCGCCCGAGCAGCCGCCGCTGCCAATCCTGAGTGAACTCGCGGGGCATCTGCTCCACCAGGGCGGGCATGTTGGCCGCTACGGCGGCGAAGCGCTCGGGATGCTCGAAGGCATAGTGCAAGGCGCCGTAGCCGCCCATGCTAACGCCGAGCACGCCGCGCCGCGCGCGCGTGGTGCCAACGCGATATTTCTTCTCCATGGCGGGCAAAAACTCGCGGAAGAAGAAATCCTCGTAGCGCAGTTGGCCATCGCGGGAGTTGAGGTAGAAGGAGAAGAAGCCGGCCGGGGCGATGACCACCATCTCGCCAATTTTCTTCTCACGCATCAGCCGGTCGTAAATTGACCATCCGCCCAGGTTGATCAGCGACTGCTCGTTATCTCCAAGGCCATGCAGGTAATAAGCCACGGGATAGCGCCGCTGCGCCTGCTCCGCATAACTGGGCGGCAGCATGACGCAGTAAGGCACGGCGCGCGCAAGAATCCTGCTCTCAAGCGTTGAGCACTCGGCGCGCGACGCAGCCGGCTGCGCCGTAGCGAGGGTGATTGCGGCCATCGCGAAGAGTGCGATCAACGATGCGCGGCCTAGTTGCCAAGCGTGGAGCGTGATGCGTCGTCCCATGAGTTCCAATGTACCTTACTCGTAGCGCAGCGCTTCCACCGGATCGAGGCGCGCGGCGCGGGCAGCCGGATAGATTCCGGCCACAACGCTGACCAGCACGGCAAACAGAACCGCCGCCAACGCAAGCCATAGCGGCACCATCAGCAGGCCCTCCGGAGGCATCTTCAGGCGCTGCAGGTAGAGATTGGCGCCCAGGTTGATGGCACGTCCGATCAGCCATCCCAGGGCGACGCCGATGACGCCGCCAATGAGGCCCATGGTGGCCGCCTCGGCAAAAAAGACGCGCTTTACATCCGAGTCGCTGGCGCCGATAGCCTTCATGATGCCGATCTCACGGCGGCGTTCCAGTACGGCCATCACCAGGGTGTTGACGATGGCCAGGGATGCTACGGCCAGTGCCAGCGAGCCGAAGATACCGAGGAACATGTCCAGCACGGCGAAGAAGCGCCGCATGCTGCGCGTGGCGTCAAGGTAGGAGTAGGCGGAGAAGTGCATCTTCTTCACCGCATCCTCCACGGCCTCTGCCTGGGTGGCAGAGACCATGCGCACGGTCAGCATGGAGTAGTTGCGCTCGGCCGGGTCGGCGCGTACCAATTGCTGCGTGTCGGCCGGCTGCATCAGGTCCATGGCAAGCGCCGTCTGGGTGGGCACAAAGACTCGGGCGCGGCTGATCATCCTCATTCCGCCGTAAGGCTGCTCATCCAGCAGGCCAACGATGGTGAAGCTCTTCTGCTGGCGCTCGATTTGAAAACCCTCTGGACCACCACCCCGGCGGCGGGCGTAGCGGACAACGATGGTCTTGCCCAGCAGGTTTTCGGGATTGGTGTCGAGCTTCTTGGCGAAGTCGCGCTGCAGGATCGCCTCTTCCGCCGTGGCGGAGGTGAAGAAGCGGCCCTTCATTTTTTCCAGAGAGTCCTCATCGCGCGCCGACCAAGGCAATCCGGCCAGCATGGTGAAGTTCGTGTGGTCACCGTATTCGACCTCGGCGGTGGCGCGCACCTCCGGGGCAACCTCCTCGACGCCGGGCAGCGCTGCAATCTTCGCGCGAGCCGCGTCGTCCAGCGCGGGAGATTCCTCGGGCTTGGTCCCGGCATTGTTGTCACGGTCTTCGTCCATATTGCGCGGGTCCTGGCGGCTGGTGACAAAGACCGTCTGGAACATGCCACTCTTCATCAACTGCTGGTTGGCAAAACGCTGTAGGCCAATACCCAGTGACATCATGGCCACCAGGGAGGCCACGCCGACGGCGATTCCAATGGTGGTGAGCGCGTTGCGCAGCCGGGCGTTGCGCATGTTGCGCGCGGCCAGCTCGAAAAGATCCTGGCGGGTCATTCTGTCACCTCCGCCGCAAGCAGGCGGCCATCGGCCATGTGCAGCGAGCGCCGCGCGTAGCGTGCGGCCAGAGCCGGGTCGTGCGTCACCATCAGCACGGTAACGCCCATCTGCGAGTTCAGCTGTTCGAGCAGGGCCATTACTTCCTGCCCGTTGCGGCTGTCCAGGTTGCCGGTGGGCTCATCGGCCAACAGGAGGCCGGGGCGGTTGGCCAGAGCGCGGGCAATGGCCGCTCGCTGCTGCTCTCCGCCGCTAAGCTGGCTGGGCTTGTGCTCGGCGCGAGCTTCAAGTCCGACGCCGGCCAGCAGTTCGTGCACACGATCTCGCCGCTGGGCCCTGGGGAACTCGGCGAAGCGCAGCGGTAGCTCGACGTTATCGGCCAGGGTCATGTTGGGCACCAGGTTAAAGCTCTGGAAGACCATGCCGACGCTCAGCCTTCGGTAGTGCGCCAGGGCCTCGGAGTCCATCTTCGCCAGCTCTGCGCCCTGTACGCGGATACTGCCCGCCGTCAGGCGATCGAGCCCGGCCAGCAGATTCAGCAGAGTGCTTTTGCCAGAGCCCGAGGGGCCGAGCAGGGCGGCGAACTCTCCACGCGCCAGGGTGAAGCTGACATCATCCACGGCGCGCACCGTGGCTTCGCCCATGCGGTAATGGCGGCTGGCCGAGACGGTCTCTATGGCCGGAATCGTGATTGGAGGCGCGGCTGGAACCGGGGCTTCGCTCATGGCCTTCCATTGTCTCCCATATGGCTGGCCGGGATTGTCAAGTTGTGTAATGGCCCCATACATACCGTGATACGGAGTAACCGTGGCTCCTGGTTCCAGGAGCCGGACGCGGTGCACGAATTTCCGGGTTGACCACATGGGGCGCTTCTGGTTAGCATTAATAGGTAATGACCCGTATCCTTCATCACCGCCATCATCACCATCACACGACAGTGGTGTCGGCGGAGGCGCGCGGATCAAAGTAACAGGCAATTATCCAAGCTTCTACCCGCTGGCATCCTACGGAGACCAGCGGGTTTTTTCTTTTTGCCCGCAGGACCCGCAGGATGGAGGCGGCCAAGGCTGAAAAGAGGAACGCAGATGCAGATTGACTTCGACAAAATGGGAGGCCTCGCGCCGGCGATTGTGCAGGATGCCGCGAACGGCGAGGTCCTGATGGTGGGCTTCATGAACCAGGAGGCGCTGGATAAGACGCTGGCCACGGGCTACGTCACCTTCTACAGCCGCACCCGCAACAAGCTGTGGACCAAGGGCGAGACCAGCGGCAACCGCCTCAAACTCACCTGGGCCGCCACCGATTGCGACACCGACACCGTGCTGTGCAAGGTGACGGTGGAAGGCGACGGCGTGGTCTGCCATGAGGGCACGCGCAGCTGCTTCACCAAGCCGCTGGCCATCAAGGAGTCCTCCAATGCCTAAGCTTCGCCTCGGAATCCCCAAGGGCTCCCTGCAGGATGCCACCATCGCGTTGTTTGCCGCCGCCGGCTTCAAGATTTACGCCAACGGCCGCAGCTACTTCCCTTCCACCGACGATCCCGAGCTTGAGTGCATGCTGATCCGCGCGCAGGAGATGGCGCGCTACGTGGAGCAGGGCGTGCTCGATGCCGGCCTGACGGGCTTCGACTGGGTGGTGGAAAGCGGCCGCAAAGTAGCCACCGTCTGCGACCTGATTTACGCCAAACAGAGCCGCGGCAAGGTGCGCTGGGTGCTGGCAGTGCCGGAGGATTCCCCCTTCCAGCGCGCCGAGGATCTGGAGGGCAAGACCATTGCCACCGAACTGGTCGAGGTGACGAAGCGCTACTTCGCCGAGCGCAAGGTGAACGTGCAGGTGGACTTCAGCTGGGGCGCCACCGAGGTGAAGCCTCCCATGCTGGCCGATGCCATTGTCGAGGTCACAGAGACGGGCAGCTCGCTCCGGGCCAACCGGTTACGCATCATGGAGACCGTGCTCGAGTCCAACACCCAGGTCATCGCCAACACCAAGGCCTATGCCGACGACTGGAAGCGCCGCAAGATTGACAACATCGCGCTGATGCTGCAAGGCGCCATCGCCGCCCAGGGGCAGGTTGGCCTGATGCTGAACGTGCAGAAGAAGAACCTGCCGGACGTGCTCAAGGTGCTGCCCGCGCTGAACTCGCCCACCGTGAGCCAGTTGAGCAACTCCGAGTGGGTGGCGGTGAATACCATCCTCGAGGAGACGGTGGTGCGCGATGTGATTCCCCGTCTGAAGGAAGCTGGCGGCACTGGCATCGTCGAGTATCCGCTGAACAAGGTGGTGATGTAATGCAGCTCCTGCGCGGCGCTGAGGCCGAGGCGGCGGTGGCCAGGCTGGCTCACCGCTATGCATCGTTTGACCCTGCGGTGGAAATAGCCGTGGCTGGAATCGTGAACGAAGTGCGCTCGCGTGGCGAGGAAGCGCTCGTCGCCTACGCCCGCCGCTACGACGGCTTGGGCGACGCGCAGCCCGTTCGCGTGAGCGAGGAGGAGCTGAAGGCCGCGCCGGGCAAGGTGAGCCGTGACTTCTGCCGTGCCATTGAGGCGGCGGCCACCAACATCCGCAACTTTGCCGAATGGCAGATGCCGCGTCCGTGGATGCGCACCATTCATCCCGGCATGAGGGTGGGGCAGGCCATTCGGCCGCTGGAATCCGTGGGTTGCTACGCGCCGGGCGGCCGCTATCCGCTGCCCTCCACCGTGCTGATGACGGCCATCCCCGCGCAGGTGGCGGGCGTCAAACGCATCGCCGTGGCCTCGCCGCAGCCTGCACTGGAGACCCTTGCGGCGGCGGCGCTGATCGGCGTCACCGAGTTTTATCGCGTGGGCGGCGCACAGGCCGTGGCCGCCTATGCCTACGGCACCGCCAGCATTCCGCGTGTGAATAAAATCGTCGGCCCGGGCAATACCTACGTCACCCTGGCAAAAAAGCTGGTGGCATTTGATTGCGGCATTGACTTCCTGGCCGGCCCAACCGAGATCGTCTATTGCGCCAGCGAGGGCGACCCTGAGTTCATCGCCAGCGACCTGGTGGCACAGGCCGAGCACGATCCCGAGGCCCTGGCCATCTTCGTCACCAGCAGCACCCGACTGGCGCGGGCCGTGGTCAAGCAGGCGGAGCGCCAAGCGGCGGCGAACCCAATCGCGAAGCAATCGTTGGCGGCGCGCGGCGTTGCCCTGGTGGCCAAGAGTCGCAAGCAGGCCATCGAGTGGACCAACGAGTTGGGCGGTGAGCATGTAACCGTCGCGCCCGAAGACATCTACGACATCAAGTGCGCCGGCTCCATCTTCCTTGGCGACTACACCCCGCAATCCATTGGCGACTACGCCAGCGGCCCGAACCACACCCTGCCCACAGGCAACGTGGCACGCTATCGCGGCGGGCTCAACGTGCTGGACTTCGTGCGCATCATCACCTACCAGGAGGCGAGCCGCAAAGGGTTGGAGAAGATCGCTCCCACGGTCACACTGCTGGCCGAGGCCGAGGGCCTGAAGGGCCACGCCGAAAGCGTGCGCGTGAGGCTGAAGAAATGAGCCGCCTGCACCCTCGCCGCGTGGTTGAAACCTTGAAGGAGTATCACCCGCCACTGGGTGGCCGCAATGGCCTGCGTTTGGACTTCAACGAGAACGTGGATGGCTGCTCGCAGAAGGTGCTGGAGGCGTTGCGCGGCATCACCGCCGAGACCTTGAACAAGTATCCCGAGCGCGAGGCCGGCGAGGCCGCGGCCGCCGCCGTGCTTGGCGTTGCACCATCGCAACTGCTGCTGACCAATGGCGTGGATGAGGCCATTCACCTGCTGGCAGAGACCTACCTGGAGCCGGGCGACGAGGCTTTGATCGCCGTGCCCACCTTCAGCATGTATGAGATTTACGCGCTGGCCACCGGCGCCACGGTTCGCACGGTACAAGCGGGCGCGGATTTTGCATTCCCGGGCGAAGCCCTGCTCGATGCCATCAACCCGCGCACCCGGCTCATCTGTGTGGCCAACCCGAACAATCCCACCGGCGCCACGGCCACCGCTGCACAACTGCTTGCCTTGGCAAAGGCTGCGCCGCAGGCAGCCGTGCTGATTGACGAGGCCTACATCCACTTTGGCGGAGAGAGCGTGCTGGCCGAGGTGGGCCGCATCGAAAACCTCTTTGTCAGCCGGACCTTCTCCAAGGCCTATGGACTGGCTGGGCTGCGACTGGGCGCGCTCATCGGCCCGGCGGAACAGATGACCATGCTGCGCCGCGTGGCCTCGCCCTATAACGTTAACGCCATCGCCCTTAAGGGCCTTACCGCCGCACTCGATGACCCCGGCTACATTGCGGACTACGCCGCGCAGGTGAAAGAGGGGCGCGCACTGCTCGAAGCCTTTTACGCCGAGCGCCGGATTCCCTACTGGCCCTCGCAGGCGAACTTCGTGCTCGCTTACTTCGGCGAATATCGGCAGGCCCTGGTGGCTGAGATGCGCCGCCGCGGCATTCTCGTCCGCGACCGCCATAGTGACCCCGGCTGTGCGGGCTGCGTGCGCATCACCCTCGGCAACCGCGAGCAATCCACGCGTTTGCTCCACGAGTTGCCCGAAGCGCTCATGGCCATTGGATTTATCCCACAACCTTTGCCCGCACCGGCCCCACAGGAGGCACGATGACCAAAGCTGCCAAGGCTCTGCCG
>Ga0182012_10000992_pt1 | contig 31288 bp, 17 predicted proteins | sample 612S2SmetaG_FD_120486 | JGI IMG/M metagenome (GOLD analysis project Ga0182012, IMG submission 120486) | Permafrost microbial communities from Stordalen Mire, Sweden - 612S2S metaG | ecosystem: Environmental > Terrestrial > Soil > Wetlands > Permafrost | place: Sweden: Stordalen | collected...
ACAAGGCGATGGAAGTTCCTTCCGCTTTTTCCTTATTCCTGCTTGGGGTTGTAGCTCAGCTTGGTTAGAGCGCCTGCCTGTCACGCAGGAGGTCGCGGGTTCGAGCCCCGTCAACCCCGCCATTTTAAAAAATGAATGTCACTGCCGATTTTAAAAGCCTTTGCCTGTAATGACTTTAACGAGTCTTGCAGACAAGGGCTTTTTTTTAATCCATGACCACACAGGGTCATCCATGGCTATTTTTGGCAAAATCGTACTGAGTAAGACTCCTATAAGACTCCTGCATTTTTAAACTTTTGGCTTTATATAATGCTTTTGTCTCTTTGGAGAAAAGAAGAATCGAAATAAGATACCCAGGGATATTGGATTGAATTCCAATCAAGAGGCAAGGGCACAATGATCGATTTAGAAGATATCGAAAGACGAATCAAACGCATCGAGGATAAGCTCGGCATCGTCGACAAATATCTTTACAACTTTGGAGACCTTCCCTTCATCCTGGATCATAGAACTTGGGAACAAATTTGGCAGGGAATGGACACTCGTGGAATATCGTTAGCTTTGATCGGGCTTAACCGGGAACAACTCCTTCGAATAAGACCAACCTTTTCTAAAACACGTTGGTCAGAGATAACTAAGGAATTAGTCGAGGCAAAACCAGATGAAATTACTGAAGGTACAGTCCAGAGTTTCCGCAAAATAATTATGGAACGAATTCATGAATTGGAAAACATGGGCGAAATCGTCGTCAGCCGCAATGAAGACAGACCTAATAGCTCACTCGATTCCTTTGAAGACAAAACCAAAGAGACCTTCATCGAATTTCAATCTTGGCTGAATTCCGTTTTCGAAAAGGCTTAAAGGTGGGCAGAATACTGTCCAATCCGGGAAGGTGGATTGGACGGGAAAAGCCCTTTAAAACTTGGCCCCCGTTACACTTCGCTTGAAGTGTAACGGCTTGATATCTGCGACTGGTCTTTTCGGTTGAAAAAATTCAATTTTCCAATGGTTTATAAGTGATACCGAATAGTTTTATAGACATTTTTCGTGGTTTTTAGATTAACGCAGTTTCGTTATTGAGCTTTTGTCATAGGTTTCAATAACCTTTCCTCTAAAATGCATATTGTTAGCGACTTTCATCTGCGGGAAATTTTCCGGAAAAGGGTTGGCGATGAGCTTTTGGAAAAAAATGAGCGGTCTTTTGTTTCTCAAAATCCAATTCCCAAAGAATTTTCTTTTTCACATAATGATTCGAACTTTTTTCTGCAGTCTTTTTTTACTTTTTTCCGGAAGTCTTCAGCCTCTCTTGGCCCAAATCGCGATTACTTCCAACGACGGCGGTACCAATACGGCCGGCAATCTCTATAACGCAGTGACCTTCATTAACGGAGTTGCAGGTGGTGGTTCGGTTACTCTCGATATGAGCGGCGCCAATTCGGTTGTTTTGGGACAGGGTCTCCCTCTCTTCACACAAAGTATTACCTTTCTTGGTACTTCCGGTGCGGACCAAGCCATCAGTATCGTAGGTGAGAATGAAGCAGAAGCGGCGGTGACCTTCCAGCAAAAATTGACCATTGGTGATGGGGTCACTTTCGCGTTATCAAATGGCGGTCTTGGTGCGGCGGGGAATGACAGTTCGATTTCAGTGGGCAATACGTTTGATACCGGAATTGTTTTATCGATGGGTGGTGATTCGGTTTTGGAGGTAACAGCAGCCAATGGCTTGGGTGCTGGCGGATCAAGCGGTGCGCCGGGCGATGGCGGCGGAAATGCCTGCTTCACGGATAGTCAACTATTGATGTCAGGTGCGTCAGGCGCTATCAGTGTCACCGGTGGAATGGGAGGCGTTGGCGCAAATGGAACTTCAACAGCGGGCGGCGCAGGTGGTGGGGGTGGAAATGCCGCGATAACGGTGGGTTCTCTTAACCTTCAAGGTGATGAAGATTTGTTTAATGTTTCCGGCCGGGCAGGTGGTGCGGGAGGCAGTTCAACGGACACAGGCGGTAATGGTGGGTCAGGCGGCAACGCTTCCGTAACGGTAGTTACTCTCAATCTCGGCTTAGCGAATACCAATAGTGAAAACTTTTCCTTACTCGGCGGCGCGGGAGGCGATGGCGGTACCGGAGACGTTGGTGGTGGAACTTCAAATGTCGGGGGTGCCGGAGGTGCGGGTGGTAATGCTTCGGTAACTGCAGGAATATTTAATCTTCAAGGTTCTGGGGACACTTTTAATTTGGCCGGCGGAATAGGTGGCCTTGGTGGTAATTCCACTTTTGTAGGTGGTGCTGGTGGGGCAGGCGGCAGTGCTTTCGTAACAATGGGCTCACTTACTATCGGAACCCAAAATACTTCTGGAGAAATCTTTAATCTTATCGGGGGAGCTGGGGGTAATGGATCGTTTGGCGGTGTGGCTGGTGGCGACGGGGGTGTTGGCGGTAGCGCCTTATTATCTGGCGGTATTATTTCTTTAAATGGTTCTTCTGTTTCTGTCAGTGTAACGGGCGGCGCAGGCGGAATAGGTTTTAACCAAGCCGCTTCCAGTAATGGAGGGGGAGCTGTCGTAATGATGGAGACGGTAACTCTTTTGAATTCATCTGATCTTTTTAGCATAATCGGCGGCAATGGGGCTGATGGGGGCTCTGGTGGATGGGACACCATAGCGGGTTCCGGGGGTAGTGCTTCTGTGTCAGTTGGTTTATTGGCATCATCCGGATCGGGCGATAACTTTATCTTAGCAGGTGGCACTGGAGGTGTTGGTTATGGTGATAGTGGCGGTCTAGGTGGTAGTGTTTTCATAGCAGGGGTGACCCTGAATTTGACCGGTTTTGAAGACACGATCACTCTTACTGGCGGCGAGGGTGGCGATGCCGGCGCTGGAGTTTGGTCTACCGCTGGAATTGGCGGAAACGCCAGCGTTTCGATGAATACTATCCTTTTAATGGGTCAATCAGACTCAATCGTTTTATGGGGTGGTGATGGTGGCGGTGATATTACTGTAAATAATAATGGCGGCACAGGTGGTAACGCCTCAATAACAGCCGGAACATTTTTGATAGGTGCGGGCGAAAGCGTATCTCTTTTAGGGGGCATGGGCGGCAATGGGGGTTATGACAATCCAAATGGTAATAATGGTGCTTCTGGAGGCGATGCTTGGTTATCAGCGGGAGTTCTAACATTATTTGAAGATGATATTTTAAATGTGAAAGGCGCTCAGGGAGGCTCTGGAGCGGATGTCGATGTTTATGACACTCCAGGCAGCGGCGGCGCGGGCGGCAACGCATCTGTCACCGCCAATAACTTCACCCTTGCGGGAGAAAATGATTACATCTATATCTCTGGTGGGAACGGTGGAGCGCGGGGAAGTGACGACAGCGATACTACGGTCGCGTTAAATTACAGCGGGTCGGGCGGTAGCGCTTCTCTTAACGCAGGCACCTTAAACTGGTCGGGATCGGCTGGCGCCATTTATTTGAAAGGTGGTAACGGGGCATCCGCCCTGAACGGAAACACGCCCTCGGTGGGTGGCAATGTCTCTGCTGTCATCGGAACCCTCAATATAAGCGGGTATGGTAACAACAACTTGAGTCTGAAAGGCGGCACGGGAGGATTCGTTCTTTCGTCCTGCGGTAATGGTGGAAACGCCTCCGTTTCCATCGGCAATTTCATTTTAGGATCACTCAATACGCTCAGTGTGATCGGCGGGACGGGCGGTGTTCAGAGTGAAATAGGCCCCGACCTGATTCCTAATGGACTGAATGGTTCGGCCCTGGTAACTATTGGCAATTTGCAAGGGTCGGGTACCGTGACCCTGAATGGGTCGACGGAGTATTTGCAGATTGGCGGCGGTAATTTCAGCGGGATCATTGAGGGCGATGAAAACCTGATGATCACGAGTGGCAGTCCGATGACCTTATCAGGCGCCAATACTTACGGCGGCGGTACCTCGATTGTGGGTGGGGTTTTAGTGGCGGCGAGCCAAAATGCCTTTAGTACGGGACCGGTGGTGAATGAAGGTACTTTGGGTATCAATGGTCCCATTACCGTCAATATCGGCGGGAATTATACCCAATCTTCCAACGGAACTTTTCAGGTTGGTCTGGGCGGTTATATACCGGGACTGCTGAATATCAATGGCACCGCTTCTCTCAGCGGAACTCTGCAGGTTGTTTCCCAGATGCATGGTAACGATACTTATCAAATATTGAATTCCGCCGGATTGGGCGGGACCAACTTTTTGTTCTTGGTGGATACGACGGCGGGTGATTCGATATCCGTCCTCTACGGCGCTGACGCCGTGACTTTGGAAACTTTCGCGCCCACATTCGCGCAACTGGGCATTACGGCCAATCAAAAAGCGGTGGGTGGCGCGTTGGATAGCCTTCAGTCGGATTCAGGGAACCCCAATTTAATCAACACGCTGACAGCTTTACCCAATTCGGCTTTGCCATCGGCTTACGATCAACTTTCCCCGTCAACCCTGACGCCCCTTTTCCAAATGGCCTATTCCAACGCCGGGTTGGAAGCGGGAATGGTAAATCAGAGAATTTTAGAGATTGTGGATGATGGACGGTTTAATTCGAATGCTATGGCCTGGAATGGAGGCCCCCAGTTCGCGGGCAATATGCCCGCGGCGGAAGAAGTTCAGATCGCTCAAAATGACCAACCCAATCGTTTGGGAGTATTTGTCAACGGCTTGGATAACTTTGGAACGGTATCGCCGGATGGAAATAGTCCGGGTTATCAGTTTTCCGCGAACGGTTTAATAGGCGGGGTGGATTACCGCTTCACGAAAGGTTGGGTCGGCGGATTGTTCGCAGGCTATGACCAGTCCTACTCGAGTCAATCCACCGGCTCGGTAAGCGTGACTGGCGGCCAAATCGGAATCTATGCGGGCTGGAAAGAAAATCAGGCGCACATCGAAGCCTTGGTGGATGGCGGGCTGGATAGTTACAGCACACAGCGCGCGGGTTATGAAGGGACGGCCACGGGGAGTACTTCCGGTCTGGAATACACCGGCCTGCTGGATATGGGTTATGACTTAAAGGCGGACGACTTTCTGGTCAGCCCTTTTGTCTCGGGCCAATGGACGCAAGTTAGCGTGAACGGATTTAGCGAATCAGGCTCTCTGGCGCCTTTAACTTTCACCCATCAGAATGAAAATTATTTGAGTAGTGATTTGGGAACAAGAATGAGTTTGAAGTTTTCAGCGTTGGGGATCAAATGGTGGCCTGAGATCAGCGCGGCCTGGGAGCATGTATACCAGGGTAACGTGGATAGTTTGACTGCCAATTTTGGATCGGGTGATAATTTTACCGTGAATGGTCCGGCTACTGGAACGGACGCGGCTGTTTTAGGCGGTAGTCTCAATGTCGAGTTTGATAATGGTTTAAGCTTGTATGTCGAGTATCAAGGAGTATCGGGAATGGCCAATTATACGTCGCAAAACTTTATGGGCGGCATCCATGTGGCCTATGGTGGATCTGAAAAAATCTACGGAGATCCAAAACCAACCGCAAAAGTTGAGGCGGCAGCCAGTCAGGTACCCACGCCTTTACCCGTTATTACTCCGGTTGAGAACCCATCCGTTATTCCGACTGAAACACCAACCGCTGTGCCAACGCCTGCCTGGTTTGGTCATATCCCTTTTTAATGGATGAGAATCAGACCAATCTATCGGTTGCCCATTACGCTTGGGAAGAAGTGTTACGGGGTTCTCCATGATTGGGAGCTATCGTGGACAAAAGGGGAAAAGCCTATAGGATCAAGGAAGCTTAAAGGCGTTTACTAAGCTTTTTAGGATCTTGCTTTAAATGGAACACTGCCAAGATTTGAATATTGGAAGCTCCGTGAACGTAAAAGACTCCATAGGGAAACTTTGGGACAAGAGCTTGTCTCGCGGACTTCCGGTAAATGGGAAATGCATCGGGGAATTGGCCGATTCTATCGATGGTGGATTCAAAGGACGTTGCGAATTGCTTACCCAAATTTGGGGATTTTTCTCGGTACCAGTCGATAGCTATTTCGAGTTCTTGAACGGCATCCGGAAGGAATTGGAGGGTGGAACTCAACGGCCAGAGCGCAGCTTGGATTTGACTTCTTCCCAAGGAATGCCAGTCCCGGGATTGTTTTGATGGAACTCTAACCGCCGGTCTAGTTCGTTTTCCTGCTCCGGCGACAAACGGATTTCATTGGGGTGGAGGGCGATATCATTCCAAAGTTCTTCAACCAGTTGAAGCTTTTCGGGGGTGCTGAGTTGGAGGATTTCCTTGGGGATCATTCCGGCTCCTGAAGTATTCTTTCCATGAATCATAGACCTGGCGAAAGGTTTGGTCAAGATTCGGTGGTGGGATAAGGAAGTACCGGGGAAAAAAGCCCAGATGCTAGGGCATCATCTCGTTTCGCAGGAAAAAAGTTGGGGAGATTCTTAGCTCGAAAAAATGATAGACTCGAATAAGACTTTTCCGAAAAATCGGCCTTCAATTCGGGGGTTCAATTGAATAAAGCTTATAGAAATAACCGTCTGTTTGAATTATTCGAAAATCAGTATTTCAAAAATTTTTTGAGCTCCTGCCAAATTAGCAGGAGGTCATTGGTCTCAAAGTTGGCCTCAAATAAGAGTTAAAATGATCGTGCTTCTGTCACGCAGGAGGTCGCGGGTTCGATCCCCGTCAACCCCGCCATTTTTAAAAATCAATGTCATCTGCAAATTATAAATGCCTTTGCCTGTAAGGGTTTCAATCACCCGAAGGGCAGAGGCATTTTTTTGTTGTGACGGTCAACTTCCGTCAGCGGTGACCAAAAAGGGTCAAAGACGACGGAATAGGACACCAATAGGACAGAGTCTTATTCGTGTCTATCCCGCAAAAATCATTTAACGACCATCTGTTTTTTTAGCAGGAGGTCGAATTGTTTGATTTTTTTCTTTTCCCCCATTTTCCAGATTAGAGTTTACGAAAAGGATTTAAGGAGTAAAAGATGGATGACTTGGCCGATTTGAAAAAGCGTGTCGAACGGATTGAAGAACAGCTTGGAATTCAAAACCGCCGCCGTTACACGTTCGAGGAATTGGTTGATGGCTTGGATCGAAGGACGTTTGAAATGATTTGGGTTGGGATTGATACCTATAATATTGCCGTTTCTTTGATCGGCTTGACAGATCAACAGTTAAAAAAAGTCAAAAGCACTTTTTCAAAAACGAGGTGGGCCGTAATTACCGCTGAGTACCAAGGGACATTCATGAAGGAAATCACTGAGTTAAGCGTTCGCGTAAACCGAGAAGTGATTTTGGATAAAATCCATCGGTTAGAAAGTATGGGCGAAGCAGTGCTGGGCCGTGACCCTGATTACAAAGGCGACTCTGTTCCTTGGACTGGAATCAAGGACGACCAAGGGCCATCCATGGATGTGAAAGGTTGGGTGCAGTCTGTGTTTAGCCAAGCTTAGATTGATGAAAACCCATGAACGAATAGGTGCATACAATTCGTTCAGGCACTTGAACAGAACTTAAGGGCAAAAGCCTCTTTAAAGTTAAAAAGTTGATTGCCAAGTACTCAATGGTTGAGTAATAATACTCAATGACTGAGTAATCGGGGAAATGTAAAGTTCCCCAAAAACCATCGAGGAACCCATGGCAAAAAGCACCCATTACCAACATCCCGTCGTAAAGGAAATCTTAGCGGGGTTGGATAAATACACGAAGGTACTCCATGTGCTGGTAGGACCCCGACAAACGGGAAAGACCACCGCCGCACGGCAGATCGCCGATGAATGGAAGGGTGAAACTGTCTTTGCGGCGGCGGATGCCCCTCTTCCACCAGGACCTGAATGGATACATTCCCAATGGGATTTGGCCCTTACCAAGTGCGGGCCCCGCAAAAAAGTCCTGCTTATCTTGGACGAAATCCAAAAAGTGAAGGGATGGAGCGAGACGGTTAAACTTCTTTGGGACAGGGAATTGCATGAGCGAAAAGGCCTCCAGGTTTTGCTACTGGGTTCATCGGCCTTGCTGGTTCAAAAAGGGCTGACGGAAAGTCTGGCCGGGCGTTTCTTCCAGTACCGTTGCGGTCATTGGGGTTATGGGGAAATGAAAGCCGCTTTCGGTTGGAACCTGGAGGAATGGATATTTTTCGGTGGATACCCCGGCTCCGCACAATTTCGGAAAGATGAGGGTGATTGGAAACGCTATGTCACCGATTCATTGGTGGAAACGGTGTTGTCGCGGGACGTGTTCCAACTCCAAACCGTTACGAAGCCCGCTTTGTTACGGCACCTTTTTGGACTGGCGGCGAGTTATCCCGCCCAAATATTCTCCTACAACAAAATGCTCGGGCAATTGCAGGAAGCTGGCAACACCACGACTCTGGCACATTATTTGAAACTTTTGGAAAGTGCTTTTATCGTCAGCGGACTGGAATCCTACCGGGGTGGACGGCCCAGCAAGAGGGGAAGCAGTCCCAAGCTCATTCTTTGGAATAACGCCTTGGTTTCGGCCCATCGGGTCTTATCTTTTGCCCAAGCCAAGCGGGATGGGGAGTCGTGGGGCCGGTTGGTTGAAAACGCGGTGGGGGCTCATCTGTTGAATCATTTAGACCCATCCCTCGGAGAAGTGCTTTATTGGCGTGACCATGACATGGAAATGGATTTCGTGGTAAAGACGGCCACCAAAACTTGGGGGTTGGAAGTGAAATCCGGTAAAAACGCTCCCGCTAAAGGGATGGAGACATTCCACAAGAAAAACCCAAAAGCGAAAATCTTAATGGTCGGAACCGGTGGAATGGATTTAGAGGAATTTTTCCGGTCCAATCCATCCCAACTATTAGCTTAAAGATTCCTTCTGAGGAGAGCGTCATCCTGAGTAAGACAAATGCCTTAGAAAATTTCTATTCAAATTTGATCGGTGGTTTATCGGCAGTTTAACGGCAGGCCGTGAATTTTAAAAAAGAAATAAAATGGTTTCCCTTAGGCCTACCCTGCCCAATCTTTAACATCACACAAACTCATATCCAGAGCTTTCCATCCACCAGTCATTCCTTGTCCCCGTCTGACCAAAAATCAGCTTTGATATCGTTCGAACGATTATTTTTTTATTTCAATTATAAATCCACCCAGCGATTTCCCTGTCTGATCGTTGTTGTCCATCGATTCATATCACGAATAATTTTTTTAAAAATGAAACATTGGAATAAAAGTTTTAGTATTTCCCCGTAATTGATTTCATTTATGGATACAAGAATTCAAAAATGGAAGCAGTTTCTATTTCAGCAGTAATTTGAATGCGGGGAGAAATGAATGTGGAATTTAGGAAGCAATGTGTCGGTCCCTCAAGGCTTTGAGGATTGTCTCATGACGGACAGCGAAGTGGCCCGATGGGCGAAAGTTTCCGTCAATACGGTCCGGTATTGGCGTTTCACGGGCGTCATGCCTTACGTCAAGGTTGGACGCCATCCGCGTATTTGGTTGTCCACTATTCAAAGGGTTTTTGAAAATCCTGGGTGGAAAGGGTTGAATCCTGTGGAGTCCTGGAAATCGGAAAGGGAAAACCGTGGGTAAGCCAAATGTTCACGGACTTCCACCGCATCTTCGAAAGGATGAAAGGGGATACTTCCTCGATTATTATCTTGAGACCGACGGCATCAAGCGACGCAAAAGGGTCCGCTTGGGACTCGTTTCCTTTGACTTGGTCAAGCGGGTCTACGCGAAGCACTTGGAAGCCATGATCGAAAACCGGTTTTTGGCAAAGAAACCGACGGTTACTTTCGATGAAGCCGCCGATGCGTTCATGATCTATTCTCGATCAAGGAAGAAGAGTTATAGCAGTGACGTTATCGTGATGAGAAACCTGCGGGCGTTTTTCCAAGGTCTGCCCCTAGAAAACCTGACTCTCAATCGGCTGGAACAGTATTTCGAGTTCCGGCGCACTCAAAGGGAGCGGAAGGGACGCACCCTGTCAGGCGCGACTCTCAACCGCGATGCGGCCTGCTTGAGGGCTATCATCAACCGGGCCGTCAATAACGGGCAAATCGAAAAGAACCCCTTGAGGGCATTCAAGAAATTCAAGGAGTTCCTCGGTCAAGGACTCTTATCGGCGACGAGTATCTACGTCTGATTTCCCACTGTTCCCCCCATATGAAACCGATCATTGAATTCGCTTATGTGACCGCCATGCGGCGTGGCGAAATCCTGAACCTTAAATGGAACCAAGTGGATTTCAAGAACAAGGTCATCCTCTTAGAAGCTTCCTCCACCAAGACGCAGGAGAAACGGGAAATTCCATTGGATGATGGGTTGTTGAACCTATTGGGGCAGTTTCCTAAACGGAATGAAAATGGTTATGTCTTCACCTACAGGGGGCGTCCCGTGAAGGAACTCAAAACCGGTTTCAAGCGCACGTGTGCTAGGGCCGGTATCCAGGATTTCCGGTTCCATGACTTGCGGCACTGTGGAATCACCAATATGCGTAAGGCCGGTGTGCCCGATAATGTCATCATGAGTATCAGCGGCCACAAAACGGCGGTCATGTTCCGCCGCTATGACGCTATCGACCGGGTGGATCGGCAGGACGCCATGAAAAAGGTAAGACTTTTGAAAATGGTACGGGATGAAACTTTGGCTGTTCCCGATACTTCGGGAGAAGTTTAGGTGCCCAGAATCCGGTAAGTCTGGGGAAACAACGTGGAAAATAGCATCGAAGTATCTCCGCAAAACACCTCAAACCAATGTTTCCCATCCCCCTTATACCGAACCAAGTTGTGCCACAGGTAGTTCCGCGCCATGGAACTATGATTTTGGCGTTTTTGGCTTTTTAAGGCGGGTTTTTCCACACTCCGATGGCGACCCCCCCTATCTATGCATCAAGAAAGTCGATAGGGGGGGTCGCCCTCTCCGCATGGAAAAACCCTCAAAGACGAGATGAGAAGAATCATGGCAAGACAAAGGCACAGAGAAGGATAAGAGGGATGGGTAAAAGAAGTGGTTGGTGGTGTGGTGATAGGTAGGCTGGGAAATTTGCGGGGGAGTGGGAGGACAAAGAAGAGAAGAAAAAGAACTGGGTGGAGAAGAAAGCCGAATTTAGAAGCCTGGGAAAAGAAGGTGGTTAAGAGATAAGAAAAGTTAAAGATTAAGGAATCTTAGGTAGTGAAGTGCAGTAGTCAGTATTTACGTTTACAGGTAACCAGCTTGTGAATATCCAGCCGTTTTATATCCGTTCAAGAGAAGTTCAAAACCAATTTCAGAGCCTTTTAGACGCCTGATAGAAACCTATACACATTTATATAAGTGTATAGGTTTCTATCAGCCTCGCCGTAGCCGTATTAAGACCCACCAAACCCAAGTCAAACCCCGTAGATGGTCATTCGTTTTAGGGCTTAGGACGATGGAAAGTTTTGATCGTTCGCTCTGCCTCTCAACCCTGTTTATCCCTTCACGGCCACCCTTGCAAGGCAACTTTTGCGCCAGCCAAAGGGCGGCTGTCACAAAAGTTAAGGGATGGCCTCCCTTCGTTTGGTATCCCATTCGTTTTTGGTCCGGTCAGCGCGAACGATCAAACCTCCTCTATGGCCTTCTTCCTCCCCCCTCTTTTGGGCAAGGGGGGAGGCGGAAGGCGGTTTTTCAAAGGCAAAAAACCTTTAGAAAAACCAGATGAACCAAGGAGGCCGTTATATGAAAAAGCAACTTGAACTCAAATTCAGCGTGGATGCCCTTCCCCCGCCGACCATTCCCGCTACCTCGTGGGCCGAAGCGAGAATGGATTACAAAAGGGGTCCTGTCGTTACCGAGCCACAGAACGCCGCCGAATATTTCCGCAAGTACATTGGCGGCAGGGCCAAGGAAGCTTTTTTGACCATGTATTTAGATCACCGGAACCACGTTTTGGATGTGGTGTTGAATAGCGAAGGCACGGTAGACCATACGGCGGTTTATCCCCGAGAGGTTTTGAAGACAGCTTTGGAGTTAAACGCCACAGGGCTCATCTTTTCGCACAACCACACCGCCGGAAGCTTAGAACCCAGTGAAGGCGATAAGCAGTTAACCCGGCAGATCATCACCGCTTCAAGGGCTTTGGGCATAGCGGTTCATGACCATTTAATCGTCACGCAGGAGGTCGCGGGTTCGAGCCCCGTCAACCCCGCCATAAAAATAAAAGCCCATAACACGAAAGTGTTATGGGCTTTTATTTTTTCATTGGGCTATTTGGCTTTCGAGATCAATGTCCTGTTACAAAGACTCAATAATATCCTTGTTTTAAGACGTCGTGAATTCAACCTTCCGGCGTTTGGGATTGAGGGAACTGGTGTGATTCTGATTCATCTCAATCTGGGCTTTTTCCCGGTCTAACGGTGAAACAACAAAAAGATTGTGAGCACTCGCAGTCAGGGCGGATAATTGGGTCTCTAAAGCTTTCCGTTCTGGTGGTAGTCCCGCGTTTTTTTCCACACTCCAAATCATATCCCCCAAATGAACTCCCGCTTTTTCCATAGGACTGCCGGTCCAAAGCTTTTCCACCACACAGCCATTGTTTAAACGCAAACCTTGCGAAGGATAGGGCATGCCCGTCAAAGCGGTGTCGTGGGTTAATCGGGAAGAACGGATGAAATATTGCATGGTAGAAACCAGATGTTCCAAATCCTCGGGGGAGGCGCATTGAATGGTCAGAGGATTTTTAGAACCGGATACAACCAGAGAACATTGGTAAATGATAGATGGTATTTTTGTTTGAATGTCTATTTCATTGGCGTGAATATATTTCACATCCTCCCAGAAAAAATTCAACAGGCCGCCGCCGTCCAAAAATCCTCCAATGGCGTCGGTACTTTTGTAATGCACGATCAGGTTGGTGGTGGTGGCATTGACCGATAAGATGACCTGTTTGCCGCTGCCGATCTTCATGGTGTATTTATCCGGGTCAGTTAAATCCTGCATGCGGCTGACCGCTAAATCGCCCGGCATGCCTTCATCCGGCGTCAGAGGAAAATCTTTCACCACGCAATTGACCGGCAGAGATTGAATTTCCGATTCGAGAATTTTAGGGTCGTATAGCGTTCCCGTAGAATTGAGAGGGGAGGCGGTTGTGTTGAAAGAGACAGCGGGTTGATACGCTATGGTTGAGGCGGGTTTCTCCAATTTCTTTTTAGGTATTAAATGGCTAATCGCGGATTGAATCTGAGGTGCGATGGTCGAAGTTATAGGCTGAGGAGTAGATATAGGTGTTGTTGTTTCTTCCGGTTTGGACTCTCTCCAATGGAATCCTGATACCACTTTGGATTCCAGCCAATGCAAAGGATTCACCACGACTAGCTGATAAACCTTTCCGGCTCCCCAGATCAGCGCGCAAATAATCAGGAGGATGAAGGCCAATTGGATTATTTCGGAAAAGGTTTTGCCGAAGACCTTTTTAATCAAATGCCCGATGCCTTTAAACGCTTTCTTGAGAAGCCTCCCCATAGGCTTTAACATTGGTACGAGAACCTTCAAAAACTTGTAGCCGAGAACAAAGAGCCTTTCGGTGAGTGTCAGCTTTTCACCCTTTTTAACCTTGCTACGCAACTGGTTGATAAACGATATGCCGACCATCCATTCCCAAAACCAGGAGGGTTTGTTCGGCTCAATTGAAGAAACCTTGGATTCCTTTAAAGGCTCTTCTCCCGAAGCCGCGGCAGCGGGGGAGGCTATCGCATGGGCAGTGTGGTTGGGGTTGGCAGGGATATGGGGTACCGGTGCCGGATTGTTGAAGGGGATAGATACAGATTCACCGGGAGTCTTTTTATTGCTACGAGCCTTTCGCACCTTGTTGGTAGGTTCAAACTGAGCCGGGTCATTGCCAGCAAGGGCATAGGTCACCAGTTCTTCGGTTTGGGGGCCCGAGAGTTGATGGGTAAGCATTACCGATAAAGCCTTTTCAGCCAGGGTCTGGGCTTCTTGCGGGGGAAAATGGTCTAAAAGGGTAGTTAGCCGGTAGGCCACACCCTCTCTTAATTGCCATTGTGTTTTTTGGGGGGTATTTTCATGGTTTTTGAGCCCTGATTTTTTAGATGATCTAAATGGCTTTCGGAGGGATTGCTCAATTAATTGCCGGGAGGCCGGATTAAGGACTTCCGTTAGGTTGACCGCCCGGGTTACCCAGAAGTTGGACCATCCCAATTGCCTGGCCAAGTCTTGTTGTTCAAGCTGGGGGTCTTCTTTTAGCAGTGCTTCCACGGCCATATATTCATCCAGCCAATAAGGTTTGTCGTCCTGGTTGGAGGCAATCGCCAGGATTTTGGCGGCTTGCAAGGAAATATCGAGAATGATGCCTTCTATTTGGGTTTTGCCCGCCCGCCGATAGGCCTCCCGCCGTCTTTTGCCGGAAATGACCGTCCAGGGTGCCTGACCGTTACCCTTCCAGATCATCAATGGCGGGATAGGGTTTCCCCCGACCACATAGGCCTTTAGGTCGGCCATTTTGGTCTCGTCCAAATAATGCCGGGGGTTCCAAGCTGGGTCCTGTAGGTCCGAAAGGTTAAAGAGATGGACTTCAGTAGTTTTAGAGATTTCAGGCATGAGAGGCCCCCTTTTGAAAATTTTGGTGGGATTTTAGAGGGGAGGCAAAATGCGATTCAAGTAAATTCTAATTGCCGACAAATTTTTCTGTTTTGCCGTTCGTTTAAGTAAAAATCGGACAATAAAACTACAATTTTTTGGGTTTCAAAGATAGATTTTTTTAAATCCATTTTTGTATATAAATTGTTCATGTTTCAAATGAATTAAAAATGTCACTTTTTACCCAGATTTTTGCGTTTGATTTTAAACCACGTGTTATACTTTTTCGTCCTTCGACTATCAATATGATAGAAATGTAATTATTTATGAAAAAATATTTTTGTATTTGGATATTAGCTTTAGTTCTTTTCTTTGCCTGTTTCCATACATGGGCATTCGCGGATTCTATCCTTCAAGATTTTCAAGTTCGCCCCTGGGCTGTTGGTCAAATGGTCAAATATCAAACAGATTTTTATACTGACAATTTGCTTGCCAGAACTGAAACAACAACTTATTCAATCGTCGATCAAGAGACGATAAATGATAAAAACTATTTTTGGTTGGAAATTGAAGATGATAAAGGCGACGGCGCGGTCATCACTCAAAAGATCCAGGTACAACAACCGGAACCGATGGACTTTGAAAATTTTTTAACCATTGACCTTCAACACTTGAATGCCAGAAGAAAAATTATGGGAATTGCGATAAAAGGTTCGCGGCCCATACCTTCGTTTAATGAACATGAAATTTCTTCCTCTGATATTGCGAAAGCCGAAGCTGGTTCGGTTGAAAAGCCAAGTGTGATTTTAACGCTGGGTATAAAGTCGAAACCCAACTACATAGTTACAACAAATCAATTAATCGATGTAAAGGCTGGGAACTTTAATACCTATCTTTTTCATTTCGCGCTTTCCAACACCACCACTCAAAAAGTTATTACTGATTTGCAATCCAAACCTCTTCCCGTTTTTTCTTCAGAGAATTCAGATGATTGGGGTTCTCCCAGAGTTCCTATTTGCGGACTGGTTCAACGAGAATCGGAATCGAAGGAGATGAATGGTTCGGCTTGCTCTAGAAGAGTTGAATTGATCGCTTTCAGCGATACTGGGGCTGTTTCCAAAGTGAAATACAAGCCCCGATGGATTCCGTTGAGCGGCAAAAAACAGAAAAGTGAAAGTGTAAATTAATGATTAAAATTAACTTAATCATTGTTTTATTTTTTTCCGCGAATATTTTATTCGCGCAGATAAATACAAATCCCGCGCCCTCCATCGATTCTTTTTCCGTTCAAGGCGGCCAACAACCAGCTCAAAACAGCACGGGGGTTAATGTTAATACGTTTTCGGGAGATGCTTCCGCGATTGCCACCGACTTTAACTACAGCCGGAACGGATTTCCCTTAAAGTTTGAAAGATATTTTCAAAATGGAATTACTTCGCCGGTTAGTGAAATGGGCCCGGGTTGGATGTCTAATTATGATATTTGTATAATTTTTTCTGATTTGAATGATACTGGCGGCAATGCGACTTTAGTACTTCCGAATCAATCGTGGACATTTACGCCCAGCGGCGATGGAATCAATTATACGGCGCCGCCTGGTTGCTTTTATAAGCTTCAAAATTTGAGCGGTGTTTATACGCTTACGGATAAATATGGAATTGTTTATAAGTTTCAGCAACTAGATCAAGTTTCGTTGGCTGAATCAAGTTTTATCAATAATTTAGCCAATTTCTTCAGCTCGTCAGTAGGTTCTGTTGCTTCGCCGAATTTAGCGTCTTTAGTAGAAATAGACGATTTGAACGGGAATATCGTCACATTAAATTACGAGGAATATGTCACTTATTATCAAGTCGTTAATGCTTTTTATTTTTTTCTGTTTTTTCCCTACGACAGTGAGGTTCAGGGTTTTATTGATACCGACGCGCGGCTGGCTTCGGTATCGGGTCCGTTGAATAACTGGAAAATTAATTTTCAATACTATGATACGAATTTTGATCCTCTGAATAATCAATCGACTACCAGTAGTTCTTCGGGGTGGTACAGTGAAATTGATAATACATATAGCCAGCTCAATGCATTTGGGAATCGCTTAAAGCAAGTAACGGATACGATGAGCGATGCGACCGGTAATTCCGTGGTGACCGATCAAATCAATTTTGATACCGGCGGTCAATCGGGACCTATCACTCAAGTTTCTCGCACCCCTAGCAAATTAAATGCGAATTATACTTATTACAATTATATTTCTAATGTTATAAACCCTTCGACGAATCAACCTGTTCCTGTCGTGACTTTAAATCAAGTTGCGGATCAATTGGCGCCTGCCGGTCAGCGAAATATAACTTACGTATCCCAAAGCAATCCATCCAGCCTTCACAACCCTGTTCAGCAGATTAGAAATGCTACAGGTCAAGTCATGTACAACTACAACTATACGGTGGATGGTGCAGGGAATTCTTTAACCAGTACCAGTGGTCCCAATGGATTAATTGAAACTGATGTTTATAGCCCGGCTGGAATTTGGTTACAGAAAAAGTTTCTTTTAGATGGTCATCCTTATACTGAAAATTACACATTCGGTTCTAATTTTTTGCCTATGAAAATTATTAACGGCAATGGCGATGAAACGGATTTTGGTTATGACGGCTTAGGTAATTTGAATTATGAAAAAGATGGCGAACAGAATGAGTCGTTCGCTACTTACGATAATTTCAGCCGAATAACTTATAGCAAAGATAAAAATAAAGTTATTCGCAATTATACGTATTACCACACGGTGGATAGTGCAAACGAGTTTTTGTATCAGGTAACCGAGGCCGGAATTTTAACCCATACTTATACTTATGTTGCCGGCACAAGTGTTCAAAGTATGACCTCGATAGATGCTAATACGCATTCAACGACTACAGACTATGACGCCAATGGTTATCCCAGCGCTATTCGCGCCACGGATGTTCCGGAAGAAGGTCTGTTTAACATTACGACTACTTACCAATATGACGCACGGGGCAATTTGAATTATGTGATCAATCCTTTAGGCGAGAAAACAACCTATACGTATGATTCGAATCAAAAGTGGTTAGATGAAATAAATTATCCGGATAACACGAATGAACAATTTGAATACGACCCAAACGGCAATAAAAGTTTATTTATAGACAGAAAATCGACTCAAACTAAATATGTTTATGACGGGAATGAGCATTTAACAGATATGTATACCGCTTTTGGCGTTTCGGGAACAAGGCACACGGGTTACCAATACGATACTTTAGGTAATCAAACAGCAGTAGTAGATGGAAACACCCACAAAACTTCTTATATCTATAACGAACAAAATTTAGTCAGAAGTACTCAAGATGCTGTGGGTAAAGGCTACTCCGCGACTTATGACGGAGCCCGCAATCTTCTTTTAGAAAAGGACACCCGAGGAATTACAAAAACTTTGAACTATTTTAAAAATAATAGGCTCATGTCTATTCAGTTTAGTGATGGAACACCTTCGATTAGTTATACCTACGACGGTAATGGCAACCGCGCTTCGATGACGGACGGGACTGGGACAAAAACCTACCGTTACGACAGTTTTAATCGATTAATTAATAATATGGATATGGTACGGAATTTTTCAATTTCTTATTCTTATGACAATATGGGCAATCGGTTAACGGAGCAAAATAACAAGATTTCAGGAACCGTAAATTACGGTTATTACGAAAATAATCAGTTGGAGTCGATCACCGATGTTGATGGAATGGCGACAACGTATGTCTATGACGCTCTGCAAAACGCTAAGAACACCTATTTGGCCAATGGAGCTTCAGTTACTTATGCTTTTGATTATGCCAATCACACAGACCGGCTTCTTTCGCTTCAAACCAACAATTCTCACGGAGAAGTTTTATCCACATTTTCTTATGGCTACGATGCTGTGGGTAATGTTGAGAACATAACTGACCTTACGGGCAAAACTTCTTATAACTATGACAATCTTTATCAATTGACAAACGCCGCTTATCCGGGGCCTCAAGGGCCCGTTTCCTACGTTTACGATAATGCCGGTAACCGTACCAGTTTGATTAAAAACGGTACTTCCCAAAATTGTGGTTATGACGCTGGAAATGAAATAACCGCCGGTTATGGAAATTCATTTTCTTATGACGGTTCAGGAAACATGACGCAGCGAACGGCATCGGGTGCGGTAACAACTTATTCCTGGGATGCGCTAAACCGTATGGTCATTGTTAAAACCCCGTCCGGGTCTATTACTTATGTTTACGATGGCAACAACCACCGTGTTCAAAAAAATACCTCTCAAAGTAAGACGAATTATTATTTCGATGGAAACAATGTAGTTGCTGAAACAGACGCCAACAATAGTTTGCAAAAATCATATCTACCGGCCATCAGCTATAAAGACAAACAAGGTAATAAGTTTTTTTATATTTATAACGGACATGGAGATGTGGCGGGGTTATTGGATTTGAAACAAAGTTTAGTTCAAAGTTATTCATACGACGCTTTTGGTGCTCCATTAGGTGTTCAGAAAGATTCAAATAATTATCGTTATGTGGGATCTGGCGGCGTTTATTCCGACGATGACAGTGATCTTGAATATATGTGGAACCGCATGTATGACCCGCAATTGGGTCGGTTTATCAATCGTGATTCAATAGGTTCATCAGGCGGCACAAATCTTTATTGTTATTGCGCAAATAACCCTCTTAAGTATACGGATACTAACGGAAAAGCGTTTCTATGGGACGACATCGCTGCCATTGTAATAGGCGCTGTAAATGGATTAATTGACGGATTAAATAATGGATATAGCCCTGGTCTGGTGGTTCTCGACGCACTTGGTAATGCGGGTATAGCGGATTTTGCTTTGAATGCCGTATATATCGGTGGATGGGCTGATCCAGCTGCCCTTGCTGGTCAGTTTGCTTTTACAAATTTTTTGGGTCTTTTACACAATACGATTGATACCACAGGTCCAAGATATGGTAGTGGTCAAGTATTGGGATCCTTTTTTAGTGTACTGGGCGGGAAGTTATTTACTGACAGTATAGGTCCCGTTATAACGGACGTGCTTAATGATACTAAAGCTTTTTCTTCGCCTTTCGCACAGGCAGTTTTTCAAAATTCATTAAAAAACATCTTGGGTGATGTTTATGGGTTAGTTGATACAGCAACGGGTGAATCCGACCATTTGGCCGATCAGATAATTAAAAGTTTTTCTCCGACTTACAATCAAGGTGACCTTACAGACCCGAATTTAAATGGTTCTTCAGGCGCAGGATAAGACGAAAGAAATGAGGGATTTGTGACCGCATTAATTAAAGTTACTCTAATCACAGTAGCGGAAATTTTATTTTCTTTTGGTTTTAATTATTTTTATTACTTCAAAATTTATTTAGGAATGGAATTGGATTTAAGCGGTTACAAAGGGGGCTGGGCCGTTTGGGGGCTGGTATTAAATTTTGTAATAGTGGGTTTGATACTTATTTGGGAGGACAAGTTTGTTTGTCCAAATGAGTTCCATGACCCGCCGATTCAATTTGTCGTGTTCACAGGAGCGACGCTATCGATGCTCATTAATATTGTAATTGGTTTATATGCAATGAAAAGCAGATGATTTTTATTAAGAGGAAAAGTTTTAAATGAAACGTTTTGGGTTTATTAGAACTATTTATTCAATCTTTTTTATTTTTTTCGCTTCTTTTTTATTTGCGGCCGACTGGCCCATGTTCAAAAATGATGTGGCCCGTGATTCTATAAATGTTTCCGACCTGCTCATTCAACCTCTCGCGCTTCAGTGGAGCTCAAAAACTATCGGCGGAACCAATATAGTCGCTTATTCCTCGCCCGTAATGTGGAATGGCAGAACCTATATAGGAGGAATGGACGGGACACTTTCAGCCTATAACGGGACTCCAGCCAATAACTCCAATACTCCCTTATGGACCTATAAAACCGATGGGATGATCTATGGAACACCTGCTGCCACCACCATAGGGGGGCAAGACCTTGTGTTTGTGGGGGCCACTGACGGAAATCTATATTGTTTCAAGGTATCCGCTTCGTCAGTGGCTTTGTTGTGGAAAGAACCTTTGGGCGGCCAAGTATTTACGTCTCCCCTTATTGTTTCAGACGCTGCGGGCAATGTGGTGATCTGCGCTTCTCATTCGGGCACGTTAACCGCGTTTACCTTTACGGCCACCACCCACACTTTGTTATGGTCATCAAATATTAGTAGCGATTATTTATTTGCTTCTCCCGCCTATGATTCAACCGATGATTTGGTTTTCGAACCTTCTTACGACGGTAATTTATACGCTTTACATGTGAGTGGCTCTAAAGCCGGTTCAGTGACCTGGACCCAGTCCGTTTCACCTACAAAGGCTTCGCCGGTCGTGACTAACGGCTATATTTATAACCTTTCCAATAGCGGCATTTTGGAATCTTTTGTTAAAGCGACCGGTGTTAAACGGGCCTCGATTTCTATAGGCGCTACAGCGTCTTCATCCCCTGAGGCTTTCCGAAATACGGGAGTTAACGCTGATAATATTATTACCTGCGGTGAAAATGGCGCGGTTCAACTTTGGTCTATAGCTGATGGATCCGGTAAATTTTCACAAAGTTGGTTTACCCAATTGCCGGATACGATTTATTCCAGTCCTGCGGTGGATTTCAATAATAGTAGTCCTTCTCTTTATGTGGGTTGCCACGATGGTAATCTTTACGAATTAAATTTAAACACAGGCGCTAACTTTGCGAAAATCGCCATGGGTAAGACGGTTCAAATTTCTCCCGCGATTGGGGAAGGGTTGCTTCTCGTTTCATCCAGTAATGGCATTCTTCAAGCCTATGAAGGTTCCACGCCCACACCGGGTGTTGTAACCCCGACACCCACTGCCACCAATACGCCCACAGCCACTCCCGTAGGAACTATAGTCCCCAGTGTTTCACCGACGCCGAATATTTTAACTTGTCCCTTACAAAACATATTTGCCTTGGGAAGCGCTTATGGTGTGGCAATGGATACCTCAGGCAATATTTACGCGACGAGTACGGGATTAGATCAGGTTGTGGTGTATCAAGTAGGTTCGGTTTTGACCCAATGGGGAAGTAATGGAACAGGAGTCGGTCAATTTATCGACCCTGCCGGAATTGCGGTGGATAACAACAGTCCGGCCAGCGTTTATGTAACCGATATGTATACGAATTTAGTTTCTGAGTTTAACAACGAAGGAAGCCCGGGTATTCAGTTTGGCAATACGCCTGGAAACGGCCAATTAACCAATCCAGTGGGAATAGCCGTTGGGCCTGTCAGCGTTTATGTGGCGGATACGGGCAACGACCGTATCGCGGTTTTCAATAAAAACACAGGTGCTTATATAAGCCAATGGGGTGGCAGCGGCCAATTTACCTCACCTTGGGGTGTGGCGTTGGACGCGGCGGGTAATATATATGTAACTGATAATGAAAATTTAACAGTTCAAGTGTTTTCCAGTACCAATCCTTTCAACGGCCCCATGGCAACATGGGATGTGACGGATGGTACGGGGCTTTTAGGCGCTGAATCCATCGCCATCGATGGTAATGGAAATGTTTATGTTTCGGACGGTTATGGATCGGTGGGTGTTTTTACGGAAAGCGGCGCTTTTACAGGCCAATTGTACGTTGTCTTTGGGCAGTCTGAGGGTGTTGGAGCGTCGTTAGGCAATAGTTCATCCTGGGCTGTTGCGGATTATGGCAATCAAACTGTTGATCAATTTGGTGCTTGTACCAATAGCACTATCAATACACGAACACCTACCCCAACCAATACGCCGATATTCACTTCAACGCCTGCCCCGTTTCCCGTCGAAAACTGGGTTGAGGCCACAAACAGTGCGCAGTTCGGCAGTCAATTTAATATGGGATATAGTAATCCACAAGTACTTACATCCAACACTGCCAGCGTATATTTCAATAATCAAATGTGGACGATTGTTGGAATTGCTACAAATTCTGCTAATCCTACTAACAATATTACTGCATGGTCGTCGTCGGGAGGTGGTACTTGGACCCCAATGGCAAGCGAGCCCGTCACAATCACTTTAAGTAATATTTCTGCTGTAGTTTATAACAACAAAATTTGGTTATTGGTGGAGTCATTCCCTGGTCCAGGTCCAAATATTTATGAAACTGTTTGGACTTTCGATGGTGTCAATTGGGCTGAAGTATCTATCGACCAAGCACCGATCAGGAGTAATCCGGGATTTCTTGTATTCAATAACCAAATGTGGATTATTGGCGGGGCGGGGCTTAACAATGGGCCTCTCCCTTCTTATAACGATGCTTATTGGTCAACGGATGGTATGACTTGGAATCAAGCCACTGCGAACGGTGGATTTCCGGTAAGGAATTCTTTTGCGACGGGTGTTATGACAATCCAGGGAGCGCCTTCCATGGTGATTGCTGGTGGAAATGGGATTACGGGTTCATTAGGTCAGGGAAATGTAACTACTAATTTTTATAATGACGTTTGGGCATCGTCAGATGGGGCTCATTGGGCTCCTTTAACTTCTTCGGCGGCTTTTTCTCCCATTTCTGGTTTGACGGGGTTGGTATTTGATAACGTTTGGTATTTGTTGGGTGGTGCGGATTCGAACGGAAACTATTCAAATCTGGTTTGGCAGTCCAGTGATGGTGTAAAGTTTAGTTCAAATACTGGAACACCATTTACGCCCAGAAACTATACTTCTGGTTTGGTGGATAATAATAATCAAATGTGGGTTATAGGTGGATATAACTTAAATAGCGCATCAAGCCCTGCATTTAACGCTAACGAGCTAAGTGATGTTTGGCATTCAGTTCCTGCTTTTACCTCAACGCCTTCTGCGGTTGTAACTCCAATTAATATTGTGTCTTGCCCTGTAGAGAATACCTATTCCGCCGCTGATCCTTATGGTGTGGCTTTGGACAGTTCAAATAATGTTTATGTAACGGACAATATTAATAACAAAGTTGATGTTTTTAACGCCCAAGGCACTCCACAAGCAACCATCATCCCTCAATTTACTCCGAGCGAACAATTTAATGGCCCCAAGGGTATTGGCGTGGACAGTAGTACAGGACAAATTTATGTCGCGGATACGGGTAATAATCAAATAGAGGTATTCAATAATCTTAGCCATCAAGCGAACTATCTAAATCAATGGGGTAGTGCGGGTAGCGGGCTGGGTCACTTGATTGCTCCGGTTGGGATCGCGGTGGGTCCCGCAAGCGTTTACGTAGCTGATTCCGGTAATTCAAGAATTCAGGTTTTTGACAAATCGGGTAACAATCCGTGGCAATTCGGGGTTCAAGGTATTGGTGGCAACGGAGCTTTGGAAAGTCCATGGGGCGTGGCGTTAGATGGTTCCGGTAATGTTTATGTGACCGATAATTCGTCAATATTGGTTCAAGTGTTTACACCACACGGAAGTTTTGTAAGGCAATGGGACCCGACGGTGAATAGCGGATTATTGGGGGCCGAATCGATAGCGATAGATACGTCTGGTGTGGTTTATGTATCGGACGGATACGGATCAGTCGGTTTATTTGACGTTTATGGAAACTATCTAGGAACAAGCCAAGGTGGCAGCGGTTTTGGTGACCCCGAAGGTATTGCGGCTGGAACAAATTTTTGGGCCGTTGCTGATAACGCTAATGCCCTAGTGGATAGTTTTAGTGCTTGTTTTGTGGTTTTTGCATCAACACCTACACCTACTATTTCAAACACATTTACACCAACGCCGACGATTACGCCTACACCTACCATAACGTTAACGCCTACTCCCACCTCGCCAGCCGCAGTGGGAACGATTACCGTTCTTTCTTGCTCGCTCTATAATTCTCTTCCTATTCAAGCTCCTTATGGGGTTGCAATGGATCAGTTGGGCAATACTTATGTAACCGATAATGTTAATGACCAAATCGATATATTTAATTCTTCTGACATTCAAACTGGTCAATGGGGTGGACAGGGTAGCGGCTATGAACAGTTCAATGGCCCGGAATTTATCGCGGTAGATGGTAACAACCCAGTGAGTCTTTTTGTGGTTGATTCGGGTAATGCAAGGGTTCAAGTGTTGGATGTTAATGGGAATTTTAAAGAGCAATGGGGTATCCCCGGAACCGGCATCGGACAGTTTGAATTTCCAGCCGGTATCGCCATTAGTCCAGTGAGTGTTTATGTGGTTGATTCGGGCAATTCGCGAATCGAAGCATTTGATAAACAAGGCAATAATCCGCAGTCTTGGGGATCGCTTACGCCTAGCGGTCAGCCTGCTGGCAACGGTACTTTTGTAACTCCTTGGGGAATTGCCTTGGATGCTTCCGGTAAGGTTTATGTTACCGATATAGAGACTTCATTAATTCAGGTGTTCAGCTCGAGCGGCAGTTATTTATATCAATGGGATGCTACCCAGGGCACGGGTCTTTTGGGCGCGGATGATATCGCCATTGATTCAGAAGGTGTTGTTTATGTGACGGATGGTTATGGTTCGGTCGGCTTATTTGATACCAACGGAAATTTCTTTGGTTTAGGAAATGCGAGTTTTGCCGCGGCTGAAGGAGTGGCGGTATCTAATGGAACATTGTCTGTGATCGACGCAGGAAATGCGGTTGTTGATCAGTTTGTGTCCTGCCAGAGCGGAATTACTCCGATTTTGACTTTAACTTCTACGCCGACATTTACGCCGACAAATACACCTACTATTTCACCTACAACCTCCACCACAATTGCTCCGACACCTACGATAGGCACTAATTATTCGTTGGATACGAACACGGCTACAACGGAAGGCCGTCAACAAGGCCAAGTGGTTGTGTTTAGTAATCAGCTTTTGATAGTTGGCGGTAAAGGTTCCCTGTTGAATGATGTTTGGGCTTCGGGTGATGGTATTAGTTGGGCGCCGCTTAATCAATCGGCGGCCTTTAGCGGACGATATGGACATAGTGTCCTTGAGTTCAACAACAAGCTTTGGTTATTTGCGGGCACTGATGCTTCCGGCGTCAAAGGGGACGTTTGGAATTCAACCGATGGAAGTGCCTGGGAACCAGTTACACAATCGGCAAATACTTTTGGCGCACGTAGTGGACAAACCGCTTTCATCTTTAATAACCAAATGTGGATTGTTGGTGGCCACGATGCCAATGGAGCCGCCAAAAATGATGTCTGGTCATCCCCGGATGGAGTCAATTGGACTTTGGAAATACCGAATACTTCCATTTTCTCTCCTCGTTATAACCATACGGCCCTTGTGTTTAATAACAAGATGTGGATTATCGGCGGATGGAACGGCACTAATCTGTATAACGATGTTTGGTCTTCGCCGGATGGTATCAATTGGAATCAATCGAACATTCCCAATAATTTCCCAGCCAGATATGGGCATGTTTCGATGGTGTATCAAGGTCAAATGTACGTTATTGCAGGCACAGGTACTTCTGGATTATTGAATGATACGTGGACTTCTTCGGATGGTGTGAACTGGAATCAAAATTTACCTCAGACGAATGCGGATATTTTTACACCGAGGGTTTATGCCAGCGGGGCTGTATTTAATGACAAAATATTTGTGATGTTGGGCAACGATGGGAAAAACGAAAATGATGTGTGGGTAAATCCTCCCAATCCCTTACCGCCGGCGTCACCAACATCAACACCTACAATAACCCCGACCGTAACACCAACGGCAACTCCCCAACATCTTTCTTGTGCATTGGCAAATTCCTGGTCCGCCACAAACGGAACACCAATACCAACGTCAACCATAGTCATTAGTGGGCAAAGCCATGGTTCACCCATAGCGATGGATTTACAAAATAATGTTTATGTTGCTTCTGGTAATCAGATAAATGTTTACAGTTCCAACGGTGCTGCGATAACCCAATTTGTTTATTCTGATAATGCGAGTAATCCGACTTTTATTAATGCGATCGCCGTCGATAATAATGGTCAAGTATTTGTAATTGATGCCAATAATTCGAGGGTTTTGGCATTTTCGAATCAATGGAATACCATTCATAAATGGGGTAGCAATGGTAATGAGAATGGACAATTTGAAATGCCGACTGGTATTGCGGTTGGCCCACAAAATGTCTATGTGCTGGATTCGGGTAAATCACAAGTGCAGATATTTGACAAGCTGGGTGATTATTTGGATCAATGGGGCCAGTTTGGACAAAATGGAAATGGCACTTTTGAATCTCCATCAGGTATAGCGCTTGATTCGGAAGGCAGGGTCTATGTTGCTGATATAGACACATCGTTAATTCAAATTTTCGACCCGCAAGGTAATTTTATTCAACAATGGGATACGACCGATGGCGGCGGCCTTTTCGGGGCTTCTTCTATAGCCGTAAATAATACGACTGGTGTGGTTTATGTTTCGGATGGTTTCACATCCGTTGGTCTGTTTGATTCATATGGTAATTTTTTGGGTATTGGAAATTCTAATTTTGGTCAGTCGGATGGAGTGGCTACTGTTAATGGTCTTTGGACTGCGGCCGATTTTAGTAATAACTTAATAGATGTTTTTGATTCTTGTTTGGTTACAACCAGCCCGACGCCTACAGAAATATTTACCATTACACCGACAAAAACACCTACATATACTTCAACCAACACACCGACCATTACACCGACAAACACAATTACGAATACGCCAACCATTACGCCGACTAGTACGATTACAAATACGCCGACCAACACACCGACAAATACGTCTACTAATGCGCCCAGCAATACTCCAACGAACACACCCAGCAATACTTCTACGAATACGCCTACGAACACACCAACTTGTACTGGTGAATATCAAAATTCTCTCTTTATTCAAATAACCAATGGTTCTCAATTAGCGTCTTTTTCCGCCGTCGATAGTAATCAAAATATATTTGTTTTGAGTGAGACGTCTGGTTTGGTTTCAGAATATAACTCTGCGGGGGTTCTTCAGACCAGCTGGTCTGTGCCTCATTCTAGTGTTTCGGCTATTGAACCCGCGATTGCGGTAGATCAACTGGAACGGATTTATGTACCGATAGTTAATGTTTCAGGCAATACAATTACTTCAACTCAAGTACTTGTGTTTAATACGAGCGGTACGTTGGTGAGCACGATTACATTACCTAGTACGGCATTGATTCCCGATGCTTTGGCCATCAATCCCATTAACGACTATTTGTATGTTCTTGGATCGGACACGGCTGGTGGCGCTGATACAACAGTTTGGACCTATAGCGACGCTATTCCTGCTGTACTTGAAGCGACTTACGATATTAAGTCCGTTACCCCGCCTTTAACTAATGGCATAGCGCCCGGAATAGCTGTGGATTCTACGGGTGCGTTCTATGTATCAATGAATGGATTGTGGAAGTTAAACCCAAATGGAACTTTTAACGAAAACGTTGGAACATTAGGGACAAATGCCACCTATTTAGGGGGTATTACTCCTCAGGCATTATCGATCGATCAGACAAACGGCGATATTTATGTTATGGATACCAGTAGACGAATTGACGTTTTAAGTTCCTCCGGAAATGCTATTGCGTTCTTTGGAACGTTAGGGGTTGGCCCTAATGATTGGTACACGTCCGAGGGGTTGCTTTCTCTAACAGCCGACTACGGATGCGTATTGGCGGATGTAAATGTACAAGATGTACAAGGAAGTCCCATTCTTGGCGGCGTTGAAAGATGGTGCCCCTGTAATCTGACGCCGTTTCCGACTGTAACTTTTACTTCGACTAATACTCCGACTAAAACACCCACTAATTCACCTACATTTACAATAACGAATACCCCTACGATTACACCTACGTACACATTGTCGAATACTCCGACTTTTACGCGAACGATGACGCCGACCAACACGCCAACCATTACATCAACACCTACTAAGACGAATACACCGACGAACACGCTTACGAACACAATGACTAAAACGCCGACGAATACATTGACGAATACCTCGACGTATACGCCCACAAATACACCAACTAGTACTTTTACGCCTACGAATACTTCAACAAATACTCCGACCAATACACGAACGAATACATCCACAAATACATCTACGAATACACCGACGAATACGCCAACGAATACATTGACAAATACCTCGACGAACACGCCCACAAATACACCAACTAGTACTTTTACGTCTACGAACACTTCAACAAATACTCTGACCAACACCCCGACGAGTACATCCACCAATACGCCTACGAACACACCCACACCTACGAAAACAAATACTGTGACTATGACCCCCACTCAGACGAATACACCTACTAATACGCCTACTAAGACAAATACTTTTACGTCTACTAACACACCGACTTTTACTAAAACCAATACAATTACTAATACACCGACCATTACAGCCACGTTTACGAAGACAAATACGCCGACTAATACGCCAACCTCTACTAAAACAAATACGATTACGAATACGCCAACTATTACCGCCACCTTTACAAAGACGAACACGCCGACTAATACACCGACTTTTACTAAAACCAATACAATCACTAATACGCCAACAATAACATCAACGTTTACAAAGACGAACACACCAACTAATACATCTACCAAGATAAATACTTTTACGCCAACCAATACACCGACTAAAACGCCTACTGTTACACCCACATTTACGAAGACGAATACACCGACTAATACACCCACAAAAACGCCGACCATGATGGGTGCTCTGGTGAAAGCCGACATTGTTGTTTTTGAAAATCCGGAAATCACAGCGACGAATACACCAACACCCAGTGTTACGGTTGACGCAACTTTTACCAATGAACCAACACGGACGTCTTCCAACTTGCTGCTGTCAGCGGTGGCGGGACCGAATATCTCAAGAAACGGGCAACCTATTCAGTTCATGATCAATCTAGGTGGCAACGCCTCGATTCAACTGAATCTATATAGTTTGATGGGCGAGGAAGTTTTCTCTGAGACGATTGAAGGAAATGCTGGAATGAATGAAATTACCTGGTTGTTGAAAAACAAAGCCCAAGCATCTGTGGCCAGCGGGCTTTATGTTTATGTTGTTCAAGTGAATAACGGTTATGAGACAACGGTCAAAACCGGTAAGGTTTTAGTGTTCCATTGATGAGGTGGTTTAAATTTGAGCTTCAGTTGTTAAATTTAAGGAGGTTGGTGATGAAGAAAGTAATTTGCATAGCAGTGCTATTGGCAGGATCAGTTTCTTTGACTTGGGCTCAAACGAAAACACCGGTGGTAACTCATGTTTCACACGGATCGTTTTCTGGGGGTAATGCTGCTATTAATACGCCAACGCATACGTTTAATGTTCAGTTAAGAAAATCAATGGATGAAATTAACAAGGATGTTAAATCAGGGAAATTGACTAAAAGTCAGGCTCAAACCGTAAGAGGAAAAGTGAAGGCCATCCGGATTCAAGAGTTACAATTTTTTAGGGAAAACGGGATTAAAGAGCTAACTTCGGATCAGCTAACACAATTGAATCAATCTTTAAGTCAGATTTCTTCGTCACTTTAAATTTAAATCGCTTCATTCTGTTATCCAAAAAAGAAGCGATTTTGAATTTTTGCCAGTACCTGATAGATAGTTCTGATTGTCCTATTATAAAAAAGCTCGTAACACATTTGTGTTACGAGCTTTTTGTTTTTAAGTATTTTGCTTACTGAATCGAAACCGAGAAGCTGTTGCTGGTGAAAGGAATGCCACCTGTCCGGAGTTCAATTCCCGCCGGTATGGAAAGGATGTACCAGGATGGTTGGACAAAGCCTTTTGATATCGCATCTTGGATGAAAGCCATGATATCCAGGTTGTTTATAGGCGCCGCCGACGGAGTCAGTGACAAGTAAGACAGATAGGTCCAAGCCGCAGGCTGTTTCCAAAGTTGCCATTGGGTTCCTCCGACAGAAATGGGGGGCCCTTGAGCCGTTTGATAGCCTGCGAGGTGTTGGTAATCAACCCAAATCATTAGCTCCGTTCCGCCACAGGGCCATCTAGCTCCACCTGGACAGTTATTGTTAGGGCCTAACCAGATGTCATAAGCAATATCCCATGAGTCGGTCGGGTTGCCTCCGGGAGTGAAGTTCCAACTGCTAGTTACACTGTGCAAAACGCTGATCAACGCGGGTAGAATAGAGGTGTTACTGAAAACACCTTCCTCATTACCCATGAAAATATTGGGATAACTGGACACTGTGGCTGGTCCGCAATTAGCACTAGGACCTTCCCATACATTGAAAGCTCCCGTTGAGCTGTTGATGTTCACGCACTGGGTTCCGCCACAAGTGACAGGGTTCCAATAATTGGTCTCAACGGTATAAGTCCCAACGGTCACATTTTTGAAATCGGAACAAGTAGGTGTCGTAACCCCCACCCAAGTGACAGGCGTGGAGCTGGGAGCGGCGGTGGGGTTCGGAATCTCGGTGGCCGTGGGAGTGGGCGTAGACGTACCGACAAATATACCGGAGGGCAGTACAGGATCGCGGTTACATCCCGTTGTGATCACAATCACGCCTAATATGAAAGCCGACAGACAGACTAATAATGTTTTTAACCGCATTTGCTATACCCCTATGTCCTATGATGAAATGAATTTCCCGGCGGCCAAATCTGAAAAGCCTGATTGGGCGCTGATAATCATATCACTCCACCGGCAAAGGGGACCCTAAGAGAAAAAATGATGATTAAAAAGGAAAAAATAGTGATTAGAGTTTTTTCTCATTGGGAAAC
>Ga0182012_10000993_pt1 | contig 31256 bp, 31 predicted proteins | sample 612S2SmetaG_FD_120486 | JGI IMG/M metagenome (GOLD analysis project Ga0182012, IMG submission 120486) | Permafrost microbial communities from Stordalen Mire, Sweden - 612S2S metaG | ecosystem: Environmental > Terrestrial > Soil > Wetlands > Permafrost | place: Sweden: Stordalen | collected...
GGGTGGATCGTCGCAGTGGGAAGCATCCGGGTGTGTCAATTTAGAGTCTTGTTACCGGCGTGTTGCCCAACCCGGCAGAGCGCGGCTATCTCGGCCGCACCGCGTCGAAATGAGACTGTTCGGCAATCGTCACGGCAAGTGGGGAGCACGCCCGCCGCGGGCGTTGCGGGGGGGGCTGAGCTGGTTCCGCCCATTCAGGGCGGTGGAATTTTCTGGGGACAACATTCCCGGGGCTTCACCCCGGGCTTTAACATGGCGGGCTTTCAGCCCTGGGGAAGCGAACGCCAACGGCTCATGCCCCGGTGAGCGGCAGGGTGAACCAGAAGGTGTTGTCGGGTTCGGTGTCGGCGGCCACGCCGATGGCGCCGCCATGGGTCTCGACGGCGAGTTTGCAGAAGGTCAGGCCCAGGCCGGTGCCGTATTTGCGCTTTTCCCCCTCCACCTGGGTGAATTTCTCGAAGATTTTATCGCGGAATTCGGCGGGGATGCCGGGGCCGTGATCGGTGATGGTCACGCGCGCGTTCGCCCCCGACCGGGTGACGGTGATGGTGACTTCATCTTTGGCGGCGGTGAATTTCAGGGCGTTATGAATGAGGTTGGTGAAGATGCGGGCGACAATGTCCTGATCGCAGTATGCCTCCACGGGGGCGGGGGCCTTGAGGATCAAGCGCCGGTCGGCCGCGAGGGTTTGCAGGGAATCCATCACCTGCTTGGCGGTGACGGTGAGGTCGCCCCGGGTTTTATTCAACGGCATCCGGCCGGATTCCATGCGGCTGATGTCGAGGAGTTGGGTGACCATCTCGGTCAATTTGTTGACGTTATCCACGGCCATCTGCAAATACTTGGCGGCTTTGGGCGCGGGATCGGGCACGTTGAGTTTGACGAGGTCGAGGGACATCAGCATGGCGAAGAGCGGGGAGCGCATGTCATGCACGACCATGTGAACGAGGTTATCGCGCAACAGTTCCAATTCTTTCAACCGCTGCAGGCTGGATTGCAGTTCGAGTTTTTGCCGGCGCAGATCGAGATGGGTGCGGACGCGGGCCTCGACTTCCGAGCATTGGAAGGGTTTGGTGACATAATCCACGCCGCCGACGGCAAAGGCCCGGACTTTGTTCACGGGCTCATGCTGGGCGCTGATGAAGATGACGGGGATGGGGGCGAGCGCGGGATCGGCTTTGAGGCGTTCACAGACTTCATAGCCGTTCATCTCGGGCATGTTGACGTCGAGCAGGATCAAATCCGGCGGTTCGAGGGCGGCGGCGGTGAGGGCCATCCGGCCGCGGGGGAAGGACCGCACGCGATAGCCCTGCTGGCCCAGGAGGCCTTCCAGCAGCTTGAGATTGGCGATGGTGTCGTCCACCACCATGATTTTGGGTTTGGTTTCCAAGTCGGCCATAATGGATTAAAGCGCGGCCCCGGCTTGGGCTTCGGCGGGCGCGGCTTTGAAGCGCACGGTGAATTTAAGGCCGCCGGGTTCGAGGTTTTCCGCCGTGATCCCCCCGCCAAACAGGGAGATAATCCGCTGGGCCAGCGGCAGGCTCAACCCGAGGTCCCCGCCGGGCACCACGGCCTGGCTGACGGAGAGGACTTGAAAAAAACCGGGGAAGGCTTCCCCGGGCACGCTCTGGCCCCGCGAGGTGACGACGACGACCACCTCGTTCCCCTCGGTGGCGCAGGTCAATTCCACGATTTGCCCCTCGTTGGATAATTTCACCGAGGTCTCGAGTAAGGCGTGCATGGCCTTTTGAAATAATTTGTCATCGCCGCTGACCAACGGCAAATGGGCGGGCACGGCTGGCAGCCGGACCTTCCGGCCGGCGGCCAGGGCGGCGGTTTCCTGCACGGCGAGTTCCAGCATGGGACTCAAGGGGAGGGCGTGCGGCGAGAAATGCCCGGCATCCACCTCCATTTGGGTCAGCAAGAGGGCGTCCTCGATGAGGCGCAGCAAGCGTTCCTGGGACTGTTGAAAGATGTCAATGAGTTCGGCATTCGCGGCCGTGGCCGGGTAGGTGGCGAACAAGAGTTCCGCGACCCCGAACAACCCGTGCAGGGGGGTGCGCAACTCGTGCGAGATGAGCATGAGAAAATCGTTCTTGGTCTTGTCCAAAATGGAAAGCCGCTCGTTGGCCTCGGCCAGTTCCCGGGTTTTGAGGCGCACCAAGTCATCGAGCCGGGCGTTGTGCTGCTCCAGTTCTTTTTGCAGGCGCCGCAGGTTCAGGTGGTTTTCCACCCGCACGAGAATTTCCTCGATTTGAAAGGGTTTGCCGATGTAATCCACGCCGCCGCAGCCGAAGGCCTTGACCTTGTCGAGCATTTCATTCAAGGCGCTGATGAACATGACGGGAATGGGGGCGAGGGCGGGATCCGCCTTCAACCGCGCGCACATTTCATACCCGTTCATTTCGGGGATGTTGATGTCAAGCAGGATCAAATCGGGCGGTTCGAGCGCGGCCGCCGCCAGGGCCATGCGGGCGCGGGGGAACGAACGCACGCGATACCCGCGCCGGCTGAGGATGCCCTCGAGCAGCTTGAGGTTGGCGATGGTGTCATCCACCACCATGATGTTCGTCTTTTTGTTCTGTGCTTCCGTCATGGACAGGGATCCTAGTTCAACAGCCGCAGGAGTTGGTCGTAATCATATTGTTCGGCCAGCGGGCGGAGATAGTTCGCCAGGGCCGGGGCGCGGACGGCCACTTGTTTGAGCTGGGCTTCGAAGCCCTCGAGATCGCCGTTGGCCACGGCATGAATCATGGCCGTGCGCAGGGCGCGGGGTAATTTGGCCACCCATTCGGGTTGAAATTCGGGTGCGGCGGCGGCGGCGGGCGCCGCCGTCTCCGGGGTGGTTTCATACAGGAATTGGACGCCCAGGTGCCGGTGCATTTTGTCAAAGAGTTCGCTTTCCGCCATGGGTTTGCCCAGTAAATCGGCCGCGCCGGCCGCGAGAATCGCCCGCTGGCTTTCTTCGAGCACGGTGGCCGTGAGGGCCATGATCACGGTGGCGTCGCCGGCGGGCGACGCCTTGATCTGGCGGGTGGCCTCGTAGCCATCCAAGACGGGCATTTGCAGATCCATGAGGATCAGATGGGGCTGCCATTCTTTCCAGACGCGGATGGCCTCCACCCCATTGGCCGCCTCGCGAACCTGGCAGCCGATGAGTTGCAACAGTTGCTTGAGCCAGTTTCGATTCGGGGCGTTGTCGTCCGCGAGCAGCACCAGGACGGGGGGCTGGCCGGGTTGCAGGCCGATGACGCGCCGGGCGGGGGGCGCACCAACGGCTTCGTGCGGGCCGCCTTCCTGGACGGGCATTTGAAAGAGAAAGCAACTGCCCCGGCCCGGCTGGCTGGTCGCGGTAATGTCCCCGCCCATGAGGCGGGCGTATTCACGGCTGATGGCCAGGCCCAGTCCGGTGCCCGCGTTCAGTTTGTGTTCGCCGGTGGCGAGTTCGAATTGATGGAACAATTTGGCCAGATCCGCCGGGGCAATGCCAATGCCGGTGTCGGTGATCTGGGCGCTCAACCACCATTGCGGGCCATCGAGGCACCGGACGGCCACCGCTAATTCCACGCTCCCGGCGGGGGTGAATTTGATCGCGTTGCCCAGCAAATTTACCAGCACCTGGCGGAATTTGCCCTCGTCCGCCACGATCAGGGTGGGCAATTCCCGGTCGCCCATGAACTTGAATTCCAGTCCCTTGGCCTCCATGCGCAGCCGGAACATGGACGTGAGATCGTTTAACATGCCGGGCAAATTGAAACACACGGGCTGCACGGTAACCCGGCCGGCTTCGAGGCGGGACATCTCGAGCACATCGTCAATCAAGGCCAGCAGGTGCTGCCCGCTGCGGCTGATGATGTTCAGCTTTTCCTTGGCCTCGGGCGGCAGCGCCGGGTCGCGGTGCAACAACTGCGCGTAACCCAGAATGGCGTTCATGGGGGTCCGAATCTCATGGGACATGTTCGCGAGAAAGGCGCTTTTGGCCCGGTTGGCCGCATCCGCCGCGTCCTTGGCGCGCCGCAACTCCTCATGCTGCCGCTCGCTTTCGGTGACGTCCGTGTAAATCGCCAGCAGATGTTCCCGGCCCTCCATTTCAATCAATTCGGCCGCCACCTGCATGATGGCGATGGCCCCGGATTTCCGGCGGAGACGGGCTTTAAAATCCCGCACCTTCCCGTTCTGTTCCAGCAGGGCCACCAACCGGACGCGATCCGCCCGTTCCACCCAGATGCCCAGTTCGAGCGAGGTCCGCCCGAGGAGTTCCGCCCGCGCATAACCCAGCATGGCGGCCAGGGTCTCATTGACTTCAACATACTTGCCCGTGGTCGAACGGCTGATGCTGATGCCCGCCGGACTGGCCCGGAAAAGCATGGAATCAAACACCGCCTGGTTGAAAACCGGAGTCAGCTTCAATTCGGCCCTTTTGATGGCGGGCATTTCAAGTTTAACCGGCGGTGGCTTCATGGTCGGAATATCTTCCGTTTCCAAATTAAGCATTCAGTGTGAGGAGAAAGGGAGGATGGCAGCAAGATTCTTTTTTCACGCGTTGCTCAAATCTTGGCAATTAATCGCGATAAAAGTGTCGGTGCGGGCGGTTTTACCCCATAATGCCCCGGTCATTGTCGCCTTATCATGAATATAACGTCCGCAGTTTTTGACCTCAGCGCGCCGGATCTGGAATCCTGTCCGCCCGGGGGCCGGTTGGAATTCGCCTTCATCGGCCGGTCAAACGTGGGCAAGTCCTCGTTGCTGAACATGCTGTCCGGCAAGAAGGATCTGGCCCGGGTCTCGGTCACGCCCGGGTTCACTAAAACCATTAATTTCTTCATCATGAACGGGGACTGGTTGCTGGTGGATCTGCCGGGCTACGGTTTTGCGCAGGTGGCCCGGGAAAACCGCGCCAAGTTCAATGACGCCGTGACTGATTATATCGTGAACCGGTCGAGCCTGGCCTGTGTGTTTGTGTTGCTGGACGCCCGGCATGAGCCGCAGGCGATTGACCTGGAGTTTGTCCACTGGCTTGGGGATCGCACCACGCGGTTTGTGCTGGTGTTTACGAAAACGGACAAGGTGACGGCGAAGCAGTTGCAGACGAACATCGGCTTGTTCAAGGAACAGTTGGCGGCGTGGTGGGAGGATTTGCCCGCCATTTTCACCACCTCTTCCGTCACCCGCCAGGGCCGCGCGGAATTGTTGGATCACATCGAAAAGACCCTGGCCAAAGGACTGGAAGATGAAGGGTGAGATCACGGTCCCCCCGGCCGCCGGGCTGACGCTCAAGGAGCTCGGTTGGAACGAAGCCTTTGAACGGGAATTCGCGCCGCATCGGCTCCAGGGCTGGGAGCCGGCGCGTTTGATCCGGGATCATCGCATCAGTTACGGCGCGTGGTTGGTGCAGGCGGAGGGTTGGCGGGAACTCGAAGTGACGCTGAGCGGCCGGGTGTATCACGAGGCGGCGTCGGATGCCGAATTGCCCGCCGTGGGTGACTGGGTGGCGCTGGAAATTTCCGGGCCCGGAACGACGGGGGTCATTCAGGCCCGCTTGAGCCGCCAGTCCTGTCTGAGCCGCCGGGCCGTGGGCGAAAGCGAACAGGAACAAGTCCTGGCCGCCAACATCAACACCGTCATCGTGGTGACCGACGCGCACGCCGATTTCAATCTGCGCCGGATGGAGCGGTTTTTTGCCGTCGTCGCCCGCAGCGGCGCGCGGCCCGTGGTGCTCATCAACAAGGCGGATCTCTATTCCGAAACGCAAAATCATTCGGCCGTCCGGGCCATCAGCAAGCTCCAAGCCGGGGTCGAGGTGCATCTGACGAGCGCCAAAACGCGGAAGGGGTTGAAGCTCGTGCGCAGCCTCATGCAGCCCGGCACCACCACCTCCTTCATTGGTTCGAGCGGCGTGGGGAAATCCGCCCTGATCAACCGGTTGCTCGGGGATGATTCGCAATGGACCGGTTCCGTGAACGAGATCACCGGCAAGGGCCGGCACACCACCACCGCCCGCGAACTGCGGCTGCTGCCCGGCGGCGGGATGATCATTGACAATCCCGGCATCAAGGAGGTGCAACTGTGGACGGATGAAACGACCCTGCGCGCGAGTTTTTCCGACATCGCGACGCTGGCCGGGCGCTGCCAGTTTGACGATTGCCGGCACGGCACCGACGCCGGCTGCGCCCTGCGCCAGGCGGTCGCCCAGGGCAAACTCGGGGTCGAACGCCTGGCGGCTTATCTGGCGTTGGAGGAGCAGATCGCCACCCTGCGCGAGCGCCGCAAAAAACGCACGTTGATCGTGGAGCGCCGCCACAAGCTCAACCGCAAGGACAAAGCCCGCGAACGCACCGCCTTTGGCGGCGAGCAGGAGGACGATTATAAGCAGGCCGGGCGGTGACGGCCACCACCCGGCGTCATTGTATATCCAAGGTTTTCGCCGACCCCCGTTTAGAAGTGAAAGGTGACGTTCACTTTGAACAGGATCGAGGCCGCCAGTTGTCCCGAAGTGGAGGCGGTGAAGTTCTGCCAGACCGGCACCTCGACGTCCGCATAAATGGTCGCCGGATGGATGTGAATTTCCAGCCCGGGCGACAACATGAGGCGCTCATAGCCGGAGTTGATGCCGTCCGCCGGATCATCGAGCGCGCCGCCGGAGGCCTCCGCCCCGGTGTCACTGGTGCGGGCGGAGAAGATGGCCTGCGCCAGGGGCGAGATGTGCGCCCGGCCGAGCGAAAAGCCCTTGTAATCAATGCCGATATCGGAATCCAACTCGAGGCCCGGGCGATACTGGTCCTGCGCCAGCACCGGCAGATCAAACTCCCCCTGGACAAACCAGTCCCACTTGGCATCCTGGGTGATATTGTCGCGATGAAAGGCGCCCAACAGCAGGTCGGTGCTGCCGGTGCCGATCTCGCTGTCCCGGTCCACGTCGCCATACGGATCGTTGTGCGTCCAGTTTCCGGTCGGCAGCTTGAGGCCGAAATCCAGCCCGCTGGACAGGTCCGGGGAGAACCCGGTGTAGAGGGCGTGGATGCGCAGGTCGCCGGGGGCGGTCCATTTGAGGGTTTCCAGGGTGTTGCCGTTCGCGCCGCCGAGGGTTTTGAAGGTGCGGTAGTCGTAGGGCATTTCCGCGCTGACGCCCCAACTGCGGTTGAACAGGTATTCAAACCCAATGATGGTGAAATACGTTTTGATTTCTTTGTCCGAATTATCCGCGGCGGGTGCTTGGGACGTGCCGATCCAGTTGCGGTTCTGGTCCTGGTAATCCACCTGCACATAAGCCATGCCGCCCGGACCGTTGGGCAGCATGGAACTGCCGCCCACATCAAACACGCCGCAACCACATGCGCACGCCCAACCCATCGAGGGCAGCATCGCTCCGCCCATCACCGACAAAACCATCCGATTATTTGCATTCAAAATTTTCATAATTCATCCGTAAATTGTTAAATTGCGGGCCAACGGCACACACCGCCGCCCGGGGTTAAAAGGGAACACCAACGCCCGCACGCAACCGTGCAGGCGACCAACTCGAAACTAAAGGTTCAGACGAACGGGACGCGCGGGGGCGGGGTGGGTGGTTGAGGGAGGGAGGCCTCCGCGAAAGTGTCGGCGGCGGTCCGGCGTTGGAACGCCGCAGGCGCATATATAACGACGCGTTGTCCCGGCGGCGGATACTCGACTTTTTTCAGCACGGGGGGGGCTTCGGTTTTTTTCTCGGCATTCCTGGCGGCGCGAATGGCGAGGCACAGTTTGCAGGGATGCCGGCCGTCGAAGGTCTGGGTCACCGCCTCGGTGAGGGATTGGGATTGGAGATGGCCGGCCAGCATGGAGGTCCACGCCACGGATTGGAGCAAGGCCCAATGGCCGCCCGTGGTCGCCAGGAGCGCCACGATCATGAGCCAATTGCCAAGCCGGTGAATCACCCGGCAAAGGTAGTCCTAATCCTTGGTATTTCAAGGCGGAAGCATCACCACATTCACACCACCCGGCTGACATGGCGCGCGGCCTCGAGCGCTTCGCGGATCATTTTGCCGCGTTCGGCGGGGAGCGCCCAGCGCAATTGATATTCCTCGGCAAGGGCCTTGAGCGGGTCAAAATACAGAAAGAACGTCGCCGGTTTCACCCCGGGGCTGGTATAGACGGCGATGCCGCTCTCGCGGTTGTAATATTCGTAGGAATGCGCGTCGCGCTTGCCGCCGCCGCCCATGGTGTCCACCACAAAGGAGGGCGTGTTAAAGCCGGCGGTGTGCCCGCGCACATGCTTTTCAATTTTCAGCCCGGCCGCCAGCGTGGTGCGCAGGTCTTCCACGCCGGGCACCATGTCATGGAAATAGACGTAGTAGGGATGGATGTTGATGTAGCCCAGGCGCCGCACCAGTAGTTGCATGGTGTTCGGACGGTCATTGACGCCGTGTTGCAAGACGGTTTGGCAACGCACGGTGATGCCGCGCTCGGTCAGCCGGTCCATGGCGTCCTGGGTGACGCCGGTGATTTCGTTCGGATGGTTGAAATGGGTGTGGACGACGACATCCTTGTGCAATTGGCGGCCGAGTTCCACCACGCGGGTGAGGGCGTCCGTCCAGGCATGGTCGGTCAGGATTTTTTGCGGCAGCACGGCCAGGCCCTTGGTCGCATACCGTATGCGCCGGATATTCGACATGCGCAGCAGCCGTTCGCCGATTTCCTGAATGTGCTCGGCCTTGAGGTTGTAGGTATCCCCGCCGCTGATGACGATGTCCTCGAGTTCGGGCCGCGAGGCGATGTATTGGAACGCCGCCTCCCAGCGTTGGCTGCGGCCGGTGATTTTGAGTTTTTCCACCATTTCCGTGTCCCCGCCGATGGCGTAGCTCCGGGTGCAAAACCGGCAGTAAACGGGGCAGGAATCCAGCGGCAGAAACAGCGCCTTGTCGGGATAGCGGTGGGTCAGGCCGGGCACGGGTGAATCCTTTTGCTCGTGCAGCGAATCCAGCCGGAGTTCCGGGTGCTCGGCCACTTGTTGGGATGCGACCGGCATGAATTGGGTGCGAATGGGGTCCGGATAGGGATCGTTCCAGTCAATCAACGCCAGCAGGTGGGGGGAAATGCGCAGGGCCATGGGCGCGCGTTTGAGCCCGGCCACGACGTCGGCGTAAAACGATTCGGGGACCAAATCCCCGAGGGTGTCCTGGAGCTGGCGGACGTTGGTGACGGTGTGCCGGGCCTGGAAGGTGTGGTGGTGAAAGGTGGCGGCATCCACGTCCGCAAAGGCCGGCAGCCGCCGCCAGTAATCATCACGGCGGAGTTCGCGGTGCGCCAGTGTGCGCGGTTCAACGAGCGCGTCGGGAGGTTCGTCCGGGGTTGCCGGCGGGGACAAGAGTTCGAGGTTCATGGGGGTTAATGAATCAACGGCGGCGGTTTTTGGTTGGGTTGCAGGATTGGTCCACCAGGGCCAGGATGTGGGCCAGGTTGGTTTTGGCCAGCTCGCGTTCCAGCGCGGCTTCGGTGGCGGCGAACACCTGGAGGAGGGCGGCTTGAATGCAGTGGCCCACCGGGCAGTCCGGGTTGGGCTGTTTGCCGGGCAGGGGGAACGGCTCCGAGGTTTCCACCGCCCGGTAGATATTGGCGAGGTCAATGCGGTCCGGCGGCAGGGACAGGCGCGAGCCCGCGCTGGCGCCTTTGCTGGTGGCAATGAAGCCCGCCGCCTGCAACGCCCGCAAGAGCCGGCGGATGACCACCGGGTTGGTGTTCACGCTGGCGGCAAGGAGCGCGGAACTGACCTGCTCGCCCTCTTTGTAGGCGAGAATCGTCAGCACCTGCACCGCGACCGCAAACCGGCAACTGGCACGCATGGCTTATATGTAACCGCAGTGATTACACTTGTCAAATCAGCCGTTCCAACCGGGGATTCCGGTGCTGTTCGTCACAGGTCAGGGCGAACTGCCCGTGGATGCCCTCGGTGGTCACAAATTGCTGGAGCAGCGACGCCGGAAACTGGACCGTTGGGCCGGTGGTGCAGCGCACCACCACCTGCCGGGCCGTTCCGCGATAATAGTCCAAATACCGTTCGGCCGGGATGCGCAGGTGAAATTCGTAGCGGTTCATGTCATCAGCCTTCGGCCGTCGCCGGGGCTCACCCCGACCCGATCAGCCAGCCGGCGAGAAAGACCAATACGCCGCCCACGACCACTTGGAAGACGGCCGATAGCAGGCGGGTGTCCATGTAGTGTTTGCGAATCCACGCGATGACCGCCAGTTCCACGGCCACCACACCGAGGGCGATGGTGGTGGCCAGGTGAAAATCGTGGATCATATAGGGCAGCGTGTGGCCCAGGCCGCCGATGGTGGTCATCAGCCCGCAGACGGCGCCGCGAATCCAGGGGGTGCCGCGTCCGCTGAGTTTGCCGTCGTCCGACATGGCCTCGGCAAAGCCCATGCTGATGCCCGCGCCAACCGAGGCGGCCAGGCCGACCTTGAAGGCGTCCAGCGAGTTGTCCGTGGCGAAGGCGGCGGCAAACAGCGGCGCGAGCGTGGAGACGGAGCCGTCCATTAATCCGGCCAGCCCCGGCTGGACAAACCGCAGCACAAACAACCGGCGCGCGGCCTCCCGCTCGGCCCCCAGCGCGCCGGACGCGGTCTGTTCCTCGGTGATGCCTTCGGCGGTGAGTTCGTGCCGTTGTTCTTCGTGGGCGAGGTCGCCGAGCAACTGCCGCACCCCGGCATCCTTGCTCCGCTGGGCGGCGACCTCGTAGAAGCGGCGCGCGTCAATTTCCATCAGGGTCGCCTCCGCGCGCGCCCGCTCCGGCCCCAGTGCGCCGGCGAACCAGGCCGGCCGGCGGAGGTTGAAGCCTTTCACATCCTGCCGCCGGATGAGGGGGATGTGTTCGCCAAAACGCTCGCGATACAATTGAATCAGGCGGTGCCGGTGGCCGTCCTCCTCGCCGGCCATCTGGGTGAACATTTCGGCGGTGGCCGCGTAGTCTTTGCGGAGCGACTCGGCGAAGTCGCGGTAAATGTGGCTGTCCTCCTCCTCGGCCGTGACGGCGAGGGCGAGGATCTGCGCTTCGGTTAATTCAGTGAAATGCATGGGAATAAGTCATCCCGCCACAAGCTGGGAGGCCCGGCCGGGGATGTCAACCGCGAAACTCGCGGTGTTCGACCAACCGCAATCCTTGGCGGAGGGGAGGGCGGTCGGAAGCCGGGGAAACGGCGGGAGGGGCCGAGCGGGTGAAAGTTCAAATTTCAAAAGCCAATATTTTATCTTGTTTGGCCTTGTTTAACCTCGTGAGGCTGCCTTTTAAGATACGCACAATAATGCCATTTATCAATAACAACCGGCAGTCAGTTACTTTTTGTGCGGATATTTAACGACGCCGCAAAGGCCCAACCGCTTGCCGGGCTACTATATTGCGTCCCTCTGTGGCGGGATTTCAGGCGAAATATAAAAACGCAATATAGTGCCGGTTAAATGTTGACATAAAGCATATAGATGCTTATCTTGAAGGCAAGATGATGAATATCTATCGCGGCAAAATCGGACGACTTCCCGCCGGCCTCGGGGAGCCATTGCCCCAACGACTTGAGGCCGGGGAAACCGGGGAACTCCATCCGCCGGACCAACCAAACCGGGTGGAAACCAGGCTAAAATTCCCCGGAATCCAAGTTAATCCAGCCGATACGAGCATAAGTTTTCCGCCTCGGTTTTGGCCGTCGCGGAACAAGGTCAGCGCATCTCGCCACTGCCCCCGCCGCTCCGGCGGCTCCAAGCTGGGCCCGGCTTCCAGCCGGGCCCAGCTTGAGCCTGCCGCATGGCGGGGCAGGCTCGAGATGCGCCCAACGCCATTCGAGCATGGCCACGCTTTACTTTTGTCCGGTGATGCGTTTTCTTTACGGGCATGGACCAAATTCTTTCCCGGTTTTTCAAAATGGGGTGCCTCCTGGCGCTGGGAATTTCCGCCGCCGCCCAGCCGCTGCCCAAAATCGCGCTGCAACCGGCGTTTCCCAACTTGACGATTGACCGTCCGCTGGGGATGGCGGAGGCGCCGGACGGCTCGGGACGGCTGTTTTTCGTGGCGCAGGCCGGCACCATTCTCATCGTCAAAAAGGGGACGGATGGCGCGGCGGCGAAGGAATTTTTCAATATTGAAAGCCGCCAGCCTTACTTCGACAACGAGGACGGCCTGCTGAGCCTGGCCTTCCATCCCGGGTTCAAGACCAACGGCTTGTTCTATGTCTATTACACGCAGCAGAACCCCGCCGATCAGAATTCCAAGCCGCTGAATTATCCGTGTCGCAGCGTGGTCAGCGAATTCAAAGTTTCGGCCGCCGACCCGGACAAGGCGGACTTGGCCAGTGAACGAATTCTCCTGGAGGTCCAGCAGCCGTTCACCAATCACAAGGGCGGGGAGCTGGCCTTCGGCCCGGATGGTTATCTTTACTTGGGCCTGGGCGACGGCGGTCTGGGTGCCGATCCGTTTGGCAGCGGTCAGAACCCCGCGAGCCTGCTGGCCAAGATGCTGCGGATTGACGTGAATATCCGTTCCACCCCGGGTGAAGGCTGGCGGCAGCCGCCCTTGAATTACGGCATCCCGGGTGACAATCCGTTTGTGAATGAATGGACCGGGGCGCGGCACGAGATTTTCGCCGTCGGCCTCCGCAACCCGTGGCGTTACAGTTTTGACCGGCTCACGGGCGATCTCTGGGTCGGGGACGTGGGGCAGGATTTATGGGAGGAAGTGGATTTGGTCACCCGGGGCGGCAATTACGGCTGGAATGTGCGCGAGGGGGCGCACCCGTTCAAGCCCGGTCCGGCCGGGGCGCGGTATGACGAGCCGGTGATGGAATACACCCACCGGACGGATTTGCAGGCGCAGGGGATGTTCCCTGATCACAGCATCGGGTTGTGCGCGATTGGCGGCTACGTATATCGCGGCAAAAAATATCCCGCGTTGGCGGGCGTGTATGTGTATGGCGATTACAGCCTGGGAACGATCTGGGGCTTCCGTTATGACCGGGCGGCGTGCAAGGTGACGGCGGAGGGCACGCTGCTGGCCCAACACGACAACATCTCCAGCTTTGCGGAGGATGGCGAGGGTGAACTTTATACGCTGATGCTCAACGGACGGATTTACGCCGTGACCGTGCCCTGAGTTGGATCCATTCGATTTGCACCGCCGATGGACGCAGATGGACGCAGATGAAACCAAGTTGTTTTGAAAGGTTGCCCCACGCACCAGGTGTGGGGTGGCAAGGGCCGGCCGCCGGGCGCAAAAGCGGCTTTAAAATCTGCGTTCATCTGCGGCCATCTGCGGTTAAGCTCTTTTTCAACCGCATGGTTGCGGCTGAGGGGCGGCGTCAGCGCACGAAGGGTATCAGATGCACCTGGGGCGCTTTGACCAGGGCGATGAGGGGCGCGCCTTCCCGCAGCGCCAATTCCTGGCAGGCGGGCTGGGTTAACAAGGCGGTCAGCGGAAAACTGCCCGCCAGATGCACGCACACCAGCGGGCCTTCGCGCACCAGTTGGCGCACGGTGACGGCCAGGCGGTTGCGGGCGCTGGACTGGACGGCTTCGGGTGGCATCAAAATCACGTCCTCCGCCCGGATGCAGACATAAACCTCCCGGGTGCCGGACGGCAAATCCCCCGCCACGGCGGTCAGCCGGACGTCGCCCACGGTCACGGTGGCCAGCCCGTCCTGGATTTCGACGATCCGACCGGGTTGGACGGTTTCCACGGCGGTGATTTCCGCCACCGCCAGATTGACGGGCCGGCTGAACACCTCGTGGACCGGGCCTTGTTGCACATTGCGTCCACCATGCAGCACCACCACGGCATCGCCGAGGGCCAGGGCTTCAAAACGGTCATGCGTCACCAGCACCGTTGGAATGCCGGTGTGCCGGAGTTGCTGGCGCAACTCGCCGCGCAGGCGCAATCGGGTGGGGGTGTCGAGGGCCGCGAACGGTTCATCGAGCAGCAGGAGACGGGGGCGGCGCACCACCGCGCGGGCCAGCGCGACGCGCTGTTGCTGGCCGCCGGACAACTCGCGCGGGAGCCGGCCGGCCAGGGCTTCGAGCCCGAGCCAGCGCAGGGATTCCGCCACGCGTTGTTCGCGTTCGCCGGCGGACAGCGGGTTCAAGCCGTAACCAATGTTGCCCGCCACGGTGAGATGGGGAAACAGGGCGAAATCCTGCGGGACAAAACCCACCCCGCGCCGCCGGGCCGGCAGGAAATATTTCCGATCCGCCGCGAACCAGCATTCGCCGCCAAAATGAATTGTCCCCCGGTCCGGTCGTTCGAGTCCGGCCAGACAGCGCAGAAGGGTGGTCTTGCCGGAACCGGACGCGCCGAACAGCACGGTGACGCCGCCGTCCAGGCGCAGATCCTCGACGCCGATTTCCGGTCCGCCGGGAAACTGTTTGCGAAACGTCGCGGTGAGCCGTTCGGGATTCATCGGCGGCGGGAGAGTTTTTCACTGGCGTATACCGCGGCAAAGGCCACCCCCGCCGACACCATCGCCAGCACCCAGGCGTGGTTGTCTTCGTCGGCTTGCACGGCCTCGTAAATCGCCACGGGCAGGGTGGTGGTGCGGCCGGGAATATTGCCGGCCACCATGATGGTGGCGCCGAATTCACCGAGCGAACGGGCGAAGGCGAGGAGCACGCCGGCCAGCACGCCGCGCCGCGCCAGGGGCAGGGTGATGGTGAAGAAGATGCGCCATTCGCCCGCTCCGAGGGTGCGGGCGAGCTGCTCGAATTTCACCTCCACCTCTTCAAACGCCGTCCGCGCCGCGCGCACAAACAAGGGCAGGGACATGGCCGCCAGCGCCACGGCCACGGCGCGCCAGGTGAACACCACATCCAGGCCCAAAACGCGGTGCAGCCAGCCGCCCACGCCGTGCCGGCCGAAGAATTGGAGCAGGACCAAACCCGTGACGACCGGCGGCAGGACCAGGGGCAGGGTGACGAAGGTCTCGATCAGAGTCTTGCCCCGCCAGTGGAATTTGGCCAGCCACCACGCCAGCGCCAGGCCGGGGGGCACGACCAGCGCCAGACTGAACAGCGCCATGCGCAGCGAAAAACCGACGATCTGCCAGTCGGCCGGGCTCATGGACCCGGCGGGGAGGGCCGCACGATGAACCCAAATTTTACAAACACCGCCGCCGCCGGGCTGGTCCCGAGATAGGCGGCGAATTTTTTGGCCGCTTCCGGCTGCGGGGCGTCCTTGAGCAGCGCCAGGGGATAGGTGATCGGCGGCGCATCGGTGACGGGGACGGTGAACGCCACTTTCACTTTTTTGGAGACCATCGCATCGGTGACATATACGAAGCCCCCGTCCACGTTGCCGGATTCCACGGCGGCCAGCACGGCGCGGACGCTGTCAAACGAAATAACCTTTGGTTCGACCGCCGGCCAGAGGCCCTGCTTTTCCAAGTAAAATTTGGCGTAGGTGCCGCAGGGGACGGATTTCACCTCGCCAATCGCCAGATGCTGGAAGGCGGTGTTCGTCAGTTCCCCCGCCGAGGGGACGGCCGCGTGGTCCGTCGGAATGACGAGGACGAGGACATTCCTGAGCAGGCTCTTGCGCGAGCCGCTGACGAGCAGGCCTTTTTTCTCCAGCACATCGGCGCGGGCCTCGTCGGCGGAAAAGAAAAGGTCCGCCGGGGCGCCGGCTTCAATCTGCCGCGCCAGGGTGCCCGAGGCGGCGAAATTGAAGACGAGGTGGTCCCCGGACTGCTGCTCGTAAGTGGCGGCGATTTCCTTGAGGGAATCCGTCAGGCTCGCGGCGGCGAAGACGGTGACGTTGGCGGCCGGGACCGCCATGGCGGCCAGCGCCAGGGTGGCGGCGGCCAGAAAACCGCAGATTTTTTTCATGGCTTCAGGGAATCAGGGAATCAGTCCACCCCGACAAACACGCTGGAGGCCTTGATGATGGCGTAGGCGGCCTGGCCCTTCTTGAGTTTGAGGCTCGTCACCGCCTCGCTGGTGACGGAGGAGACAATCTCGACGCCGGGGGCGATTTCAAGGGTGACGACGGAGCTGACGGGGCCTTTTTTGACGGCTTTAACGACGCCTTTGAGGATGTTGCGGGCGGAGATTTTCATGGTCTTTTATTTCTGTTTATTATGGTTATCCGTATATGCTTCTTATGGGTCTGGGGGGAGCCGGGGAGTGGTATTCCGGCCCGCCATGGGTTTCATGGCCATTGCCGGGGGGAAACATAGCATTCAGAGCGGGCCGGGCAAGCACTGTTTTGTTCAAACCCGTGGAATTCACGGCGGGCGCGGGCAAAACGCCCCGCGTCCGCCGTGGCTACCCCCACCTCGTTGGTCTTCTCCAGCTTCCGTCGGGCGACGGAAAAGTCAAAGCATCACGGCCGGCCCCAAGCCAGCCAGTGCCGATCAGTTTAAACCGGGGGGTGGGACATTGGCGGTCCCATGGGGGATTTTTTACGGATCGGGAAGCAGGCCCAATCCTTATTGAATGGGACGGAAGGGCGTGACCCCGTTCGGCCCGGGTTCCGGGGGCGACACGCGCGGGGGAGACACTTGTGGCCCGGGCAAGGCGCGTGGGGAGGGGGGTTGAAAAAAAGGCAAAAAAGAACTTGCACAATTTTATTCTGATACTATTATTGTAACAGATATGGCGAACAACGTCCAATTCTCGATTGCGGTTCACCTCCTGGCCGGGCTGGCCTGCGGGTGTGACGCGGGCGTTACGTCCGGCCGGCTGGCCCAGAGTGTGAACACCAGTCCGAGTTTTGTGCGGCGGACTTTATCCAAGCTGGCCAAGGCGGGGTTGGTGGAGACGGCCACGGGCAAGGCGGGGTCGTGCTGGCTGGCCCGGGAGGCGAAGAATATTTCACTGCTGGAGGTTTATCGAGCGGTGGATGCGCCGAAGGCGCTCACCATTCACGGTTATGCCGAGCAAACGGCCTGCACGGTGAGCTGTCACATCAAGGCCGCGCTGGAGAAGGCGCTGGCCCAACCCCAGGAGGCGCTGGAGGCCAGTCTGGCCAAAATCAGCCTGGCCCGGATTGTGGCCGACGTGAAGAAAAATTAGTTTTTTTATCCATTACTGTTACTATACTAGTAACAATCAACCACCCAAACCAAAAAAACAAACCAAAAACCAAAAAAAGAAAGCAAAGCATATGAGCAACCACATCACGAAAAAACTCGCGGGCAAAGTGGCGGTCGTCACGGGCGCGTCCAAAGGCATCGGGGCGGCCATCGCCAAAAATCTGGCGGCGGAGGGGGCGGCGGTCGTCGTCAATTACGCCACGAGCAAGCCGGGCGCGGACAAGGTCGTCGCCGAAATCACCGGGGCCGGAGGCCGGGCCGTGGCCGTGCAGGGCGACGTGGCGAAGAAAGCGGACATCGAACGGCTGTTCCAGGAAACGAAGCAGGCCTTCGGTCCGGTGGACGTGCTGGTGAACAACGCGGGCATCTACGAATTTGCGCCACTGGAGCAAATCACGGAGGAGCATTTTCACAAGCAATTCAATTTGAATGTGCTGGGCCTGCTGCTCACCACGCAGGCGGCGTTGAAGTATTTCAACCCCGCCGGGGGCAGCGTGGTCAACTTGAGTTCGCTGGTCAGCACGCTGGCACCGCCCTACGGCTCGGTTTACAGCGCCACCAAGGGGGCGGTGGATGTCATCACCCTCTCCCTGTCCAAGGAACTGGGGGCCCGCAAGATTCGCGTCAACGCGGTCCGGCCCGGTCTGGTGGAAACCGAAGGCACGCACACCAGCGGTTTCACTTCGGGTGAATTCCATGACCAATACGTGAAGGGCGCGCCGCTGGGGCGGATCGGCCAGCCACAGGACATCGCCTCGGCGGTGACCTTCCTGGCCTCGGAGGACGCGTCGTGGATCACGGGGGAAACGCTGCTCGTGTCGGGCGGGCATCGTTGACTGGCCGCCGCGCCGCCCTGACGCGGGCGGCGCGGCGTTAGTTTAAGTTAGTTTAAAATAGGGACCCTTAAACAAAGAAAGAACTGAAATATGAAACAGACCATCGAAATCAATGAATCGAACTTCGAGAGCGAAGTGTTACAATCCCAGCAACCGGTCTTGGTGGACTTTTGGGCCGAATGGTGCGGGCCGTGCAAAATGATCGCGCCGGTGCTGGAGGAAATCGCCGGCGAGCAGGCCGGTCGTATAAAAGTGGCCAAGGTGAACGTGGACCACCATCCCGCCCTGGCGACGCGGTTCGGCATCCAATCCATTCCGACGCTGTTGTTTTTTGCGGCCGGCGAGGTGGCGGATAAAGCCATCGGGGCCGTGAGCAAACGGGCGATCCTCGCCAAATTATCACCGCTCGCCGCGCCTGTTTGAACCCTTAACCCCATATAAAAATATGAAGCTTCCAGTCGAATTTGAAGGCCGCCGGAACGCGGCAATCCTTCGCGCCCTGGGTCCCCCCGCAGCCGGGGAGGCCGGTGCGCCGGTTCAAGCCCCGCCCGGCGATGGTGAATTGCTGGACGCCTATTCCCAGACGGTAATGCAGGTCGTTGAGAAAGTCGGACCGGCGGTGGTGAACATCCGGGTTCACGGCGCGCGCCGTGAAAACCGGCCGGAGGCAGAGGCCGGCGGCAGTGGTTCGGGATTCGTCATTGCGCCGGACGGCTTCATCCTCACCAACAGCCATGTGGTCCACGGTGCGGCCGGGTTGGCGGTTTCACTGGCGGATGGCCGGGTGTTCGCCGCCGATTTGGTGGGCGACGATCCCGAGACGGATCTGGCGGTGATCCGCATCCATGCGTCGCAGTTGGTCCACGCCCACTTTGGCGATTCGAAGTTGGTCCGCGCGGGGCAGATCGCCATAGCCATCGGGAGTCCGTTCGGCTTTCAACAAACGGCGACCGCCGGGGTGGTGAGCGCACTGGGACGTTCGATGCGCTCGCAATCCGGCCGGTTGATTGACAATGTCATTCAAACCGACGCGGCGTTAAATCCGGGAAATTCGGGTGGACCGCTGGTCAATTCCCGCGGCGAAATCATCGGCGTGAACACGGCGATCATCCTGCCCGCGCAGGGGATTTGCTTCGCCATTGCGAGCAACACGGCCGAGTTTGTGGCGGCGTGGTTGATCAAAGAGGGACTCATCCGCCGCAGTTGGATTGGAGTGGCGGGTCAGAATGTGCCGATTCACCGGCGGGTGGTGGTGTTTCACCGGTTGGCGGCCGATCACGGCGTGCTGGTGGCCGGCATCGAACCCGGCAGTCCCGCGCGCCGGGCCGGTTTGCGCGAGGGCGATGTGATCGTCAGCTTTGGCGGCGAACCCGTTGCGAGCATCGACGAACTGCATCGGCACCTCGTGGCCGGGGTGATCGGCGTTCCCTCACCCATCACGGTGATCCGGCACACGGAAAAGCTTGAGCTGGTGGTGACGCCGCAGGAATTGTTCATCAACCGTCAACGAAATTAACGGAACCGGCGGGGTGGGGCGCGCCGGTCGGCGTGAACTCGATTCGGTCGGCGCGGCTGGCCGAATGATTGGCTGGCCAACCAGGGATTGCTGTCCTTGGCCGCACACCATGCGTTTAAACGGATAATCGTAAGACTACGAACCCACTGACTGGAGAGCCGGATGCGGGAGACCCGCCTGTCCGGTTCGGAGGGCGGGGCAAGGTTCTAACCCTGGTTCCCAGCCCTATCTTCGCTTCCGTCCGTGGAAACGGGGGGCAGCCAAGATGCGCCCATGCGCGTGGCACCCCGTTTCCTTTAACTTTTTGGAGAAATCGGGGAATGAGGCGAGGAGCAGGGATGTCGTCTCAGCGCAACCGGCAAAACGCCCGGGGCGAGAGGCCCAGCGCGGCTTTGAAGGCGCGCGAAAAATGGAAAGGATCCTCGAAGCCAACCTGTTCGGCGACTTGTTTGACCATTGCCCCCGGCTCCAGCAGGAGTTCGGCGGCCCGGTTCATTTTCAGGCGCATCAGGTATTGGTAGGGGCTTTGGTGGTTGTAACGGTGGAACAACCGGCAGAGATACACCCGGTGCAGATGGCACTCGCGGGCGATTTGTTCGAGCGTCCGCAATTCCAAAAAGTGGGTCTGGATGTATTGCTGGCAGGTTTGAAAGGTGGCAAAGGACAGGTTGCCCGAGCCGGCCAGCGGGGAGCGCGACTCGGCGATTTTGAGCGCCAGGCAATGAAGGAGACCCGCGCATAAATCCGGGGCATACCGGGAGCCGCGCAGACCGCTGCGGATCAATTCATCAAAGAAGGTCTGCACCTCGCCAATCTGAAAGACGCGGGAAATCCCGCCCGGGGCCAGGTGGCAGGAGCGCAGCAGGGGGAGGGCGGCGGGGCCGGTGAAATCCACAAAGTATTTCACCAAGGGGCCGGGGCCGGCGGCGGTGATGTCGTGCCGCACGCCGGGGCCGTAGGAAAACAGCATCCCGGGTTGCAACTCGGTGGTGCGCCCGCGCAGTTTCACGGTGCCGCGCCCGCGCAGGACAAACTCGAGCGAATCGAAGGCGAAGGTGGCGCGGTGGATGGAGTAATCCGGCGTGCATTGTTCGCACCCGCCGCTGACCACCGCCAGGGGAATGTGCGGGGCGGGGTTCAAATCGAGATAAAACCGGCGGGCGGAAAACACCTGCGGGGAGAAGAATTCCGGCGGGGACGGGGCGCCGGGGGGCGTTTTGGCTTTTTTGCCGTTCATCGTAAAAAGTTTATAATCGTCATGCGTTGGTTTAGTATCGGCATTGCGCGGCTGATTCGTCGAGTGTATTTTAAGATTGATAATTTTATTAAAAGCTTAACAATGGCATGACCGACGATTTAACCGCAACCAAACCGAAAACCAAATAATCTATGCACGACACCAAACGACTTGTTGAAAAGGACCCGGTCCTGAAGAAAGATGATCTGATTGTGATCACCGGCGCCGGCGGCTTCATTGCCGGCAACCTGGTCCTTTATTTCCAGAAAAAGGGCTTCACCCGCATTCGCGCGGTGGACAAAAAGCCGCTGTATGAATGGTATCTGCCGGTGGACGGTGTGGAAAATCTCTGCCTGGACGTCAGCCACGAGGCCAACTGCCGCCGGGTGTGCGAAGGGGCCGTGGAGGTCTATAACCTGGCGGCCGACATGGGCGGCATGGGTTTCATCGAGCGGTTTCGCGTGGAGTGCCTGCGCTCCATCCTCATCAACACGCACATGATCGAGGAGGCCTACCGCGCCGGCGCCCGCCGTTATTTTTATTCCTCCTCGGCCTGCGCCTACAACACCCTGCTGCAGCAGGATCCCAACGTGCGCGCCCTCAAGGAATCCGATGCGTATCCGGCCATGGCGGAGCGCGGTTACGGCTGGGAAAAGCTCGTGTCCGAAATGTTCTGCGAGGAATACTGGCATGAACGCGGCATGAAGACGGCCATCGCGCGGTTCCACAATGTCTACGGCCCGAACGGCACCTGGGACGGCGGCCGCGAAAAAGCCCCGGCGGCCCTGTGCCGGAAGGTGATCGAAGCCATTGACACCGGCCACAAGGAGATCACCATCTGGGGCGACGGCCATCAAACCCGCAGTTTCATGTATATTGATGACTGCGTGAAGGGCATTGACCGCATCATGCATGCCGACAGTCTGATCGCCACGCCGATCAACCTGGGTTCGAGTGAACTGGTGTCCATCAATGACCTGCTGTCCAAGGTGGAAAAAATCGCCGGGGTCACGCTCAAGCGGAACTACGATTTGAACGCCCCCCGCGGCGTGGCCGGGCGCAACAGCGACAACACCTTCATCAAGAAGATGCTCAAGTGGGAGCCGGACACCACCCTGGACAAGGGGTTGGCCGCCACCTACAAGTGGATCAGTGTGCAGTATCACAACCGCAAAAAAGGCAAGCGCGTCGTCGAGTGAAAAAGCCGCCCTTCATCACCGAGCTTATCGGCAGCATTCCCAACCGCCTGCAATTGGCCGGCGGTTGGATTGACCAGCCGTTTATTTCCCAGCTCCACACGGAGCCTCCCGGCTCGATGGTGGTGGCGGCGTTGGAACCCACGTTTCGGGTGATGGACCGGGCCGGCTGCGCGAGCGGCACCCGGGCCATCGCCACGAAATTGTGGCAGGGCCGGCTGCCCCAGCGTCCGCCGGCGGACTTGGTGCGCGAGTTATACGCCGCCGAAAACGAGGGCAAAGCCGAGCCGAGCGGTTCGCAGGACATGATCGGTCTGATTTATCCGGGCGTCAACCGGCTGGATTATGATTACACGGTTCACGGCGGGGTGTTTCCGGCGCACATTGAAACGTTGAATGACGCCCGGTCGGGCCGCTGGCTCTCGCAGGTGCTGCACCTGCTGCCGGTGGAACCGCGCCCGGAAGGTTATAATCCGCTGGGCGAGAAAAACCTGGATCCCCGGTGGATCCGCCGGCTGGGCCGCACGGGCAAGGACTGTTTTGACGCCATTAAGAACCGGGATCTCGAAGGCCTGGGCGCGTCGCTGAATGAAACCATGCGCTGCTGGGAAAAACTGCTGCCGCACGTGGTCCGGCATCCCCTGATCAAGTTTGACCTGAAAGGGCTGTTAAAAGTATATCAAAAACATTATCCGGGGGCGATGTTCTCCGGCTGCGGGGGCGGCTATTTGCTGGTGGTCTCCAAGGAACCGGTGCCCGGGGCGCTGCAAGTCACCATCCGCACCACGCCATCAAAATCCCCATGAGCGGCCCCCCTCCCTCCATTGTCGTCAGCGGCGCGTTTGACAATATCGGCGCGACCGATTTGCGCCTGCTTGAAGAAGCCGCGAAACTGGGCGAATTAACCGTGCTGTTGTGGCCGGATGAGGCCGGCCCGCAACTGGCCGGCCGGCCGTATAAGTTTCCGCTGGCGGAACGGCTCTATTTTCTGAACGCCGTGCGTTACGTCACCCGGGTCATTCCGGTGTCGGGCGTGATTGATCCTGATGCCCTGCCGGCGACGGCGGATTTTAAACCGGCGGTCTGGGTGGACCGGGAGGAGGCCGCCAACCCGGCGCGCCGCGCCTTCAGCCAGAGTCACCAGTTGCAATATGTGGTGGTGGGCACGGACGCACTGAACACCTGGCCCGAGCCGCCGCCCATGGCCTCGGCTCCGGGTAAGAAAAAGGTGGTCGTCACGGGCTGCTACGACTGGTTCCATTCCGGCCATGTGCGGTTTACGGAAGAAGTCAGCGCCTACGGGGACCTGTATGTGATTGTCGGGCACGACGCCAACATCCGCCTGCTCAAGGGCGAGGGCCATCCGCTGTTGCCGGAGGCGCAACGGCGCTATGTGGTGGGTTCCATCAAGTATGTCAAGCAGGCCCTGGTTTCCTCCGGCGACGGCTGGCTGGATGCGGACCCGGAAATCAAACGGCTCCAGCCCGATATTTATGCCGTCAACGAGGATGGGGACAAGGGGGGCAAGCGGGAATATTGCCAGCAGCGGGGGATGGAATACCTGGTGCTCAAGCGCACGCCGGCCCCCGGTCTGCCGCGCCGCAGCAGTACGGATTTGCGGGGCTTTTAATTTCGGGCCGGGTCGGCTAATCTATGCGGGACCCTCGGCGCTGAAATGATCGTTTAGTTTGATTGGGTGAGGGATTCTGCGGTGGGGGCGGGGATGGATCAACCGCCGCCGGTGGTCGAAATGCACGAAACAACATATCAACACATTACCATGAAAAAAACACTGTTAACCATCGCGGCGGCCGGCCTGCTCCTGGCGGGAGCGGGTTTGCGCGCGGCGGAAACGCCCGCCCCCTTCACCTTGTCCCTGCCCATTGCGCCGGGGACGTTCCAAGGGACGATGGATTCGCTCACGAATTACACCTGCCCCGAGTGGTTCCGCGACGCCAAGTTCGGCATTTGGGCCCACTGGGGGCCGCAGGCCGTGCCCATGGAGGGCGATTGGTATGCCCGCAAAATGTATCAACAGGGCTCGCCGGATTACAAAGACCACCTCGCCCGCTACGGTCATCCCTCCACCAACGGCTGGAAGGACATCATCCCGCTGTGGAAGGCCGAAAAATGGGATCCGGACCGGCTCATGAAACTCTACAAGAAGGCCGGCGCGCGATATTTCGTGAGCATGGGGTCGCATCATGATGATTTTTTCCTCTGGAACTCGCCGTTGCACAAGTGGAACGCCGTCAACTACGGCCCGCATCGCGACGTGGTGGGCGACTGGCAGAAGGCGGCGCAACGGCAGGGTCTGCACTTCGGGGTTTCGGAGCATCTCGGCGCCAGCTTCACCTGGTTCCAAGACGCCCACAAATCGGACAAAACCGGGCCGCTGGCCGGCGTGCCCTATGACGGCGCCAATCCCGCCAACTGGGATCTCTACCACTTTCCGGCGGAACCCGGCGACACGGCCTGGTATTCCACCAATCCCCGCTGGCAGCAGCAATGGTATAATGAGATCAAGCAACTGGTGGACGATTACCATCCCGACCTGCTGTATAGCGATGGCGGCGTGGCCTTTGGCCGGGACAATGTGGTCGGCTTGAGCCAGATTGCCAACCTCTACAACGTCAGCGCCAGCCGGCATGGCGGCCAGACCGAGGCGGTTTATAATTGCAAGCAACCCTCGGGTGGGCGCTGGGTGCAGGATTATGAACGCGGCGTCAACGGCGGCATCAACCCCGACCCCTGGCAGACCGACACCTCCATCGGCGACTGGTTTTACAACCGGCACTGGAAATACCAGCCGTTGAGCTGGACCGTTCACATGCTGGTGGACATCACCAGCAAAAACGGCAACCTGCTGCTCAACGTCGTGCTGCGGCCCGATGGTTCGCTGGACCCGGAGGTGGAGACCATGCTGCACCAACTGGCCGATTGGACGGCCGTCAATGGCGAGGCGATTTACGGCACGCGCCCCTGGCTGCTCTACGGCGAAGGGGCGGTGAAGGCCAGGGGCGGGGCGTTCAAGGAAAATTATCAATACTCGGCCAAGGACATCCGTTTCACCACCAAGGGCAAAACGTTGTATGCCATTGCGCTGGGCTGGCCGGCGGACGGAAAATTCATCATCCGCGCCCTCGGCAAATCCGACGATGCCACCGTCAACCAGATCAAACGCGTGAACCTGCTCGGTCACTTTGGCCGGCTGAAATTCACCCAGACGGCCGACGGTCTGGTGGTGGAGTTGCCGGACAAGCAACTGAGCGACCTCACCTGTTCGCTCAAAATCACCGGCAGCAACCTCAAACCGGTGAACCAGGACGCAAACTAAGTCAGCACCGGGCCTTTGGCCCCGGTGTGGCGGATGTCGAGGGCCTCGCAGAGGAAGACGACATCTTCGGCCACATTGGTGGCATGATCGGCGATGCGCTCCAAGCTTTTGGAAATCACCATCATATGGAGGCAGCGCCCGATGTCTTCGGGGTGATCCACCATGTGCTGCGCGAGCACTTGGTGGATTTCCTTGTTCAAAGCATCCACTTCCCGGTCCCGCGGGATGACCGCCCGGGCGGCGGCGGAATCGCGGTGGACAAACGCATCCAGCGCCCCCTTGAGCATGTCCAGGGCCAGGCCGGCTAGGCGGGTCAGTTCCAGGTGCATGCGCAATGGCGGTTCCTGCGCGAGGTCCACGGCGCGCTTGGCGATTTTCGAGGCTTCGTCCCCGATGCGCTCGAGGTTTTGGGCGATTTTCATCGCCACGGTGACGAGCCGCAAATTCGTGGCCAGCGGCGCCTTGGTGAGCAGTTGAATGACCAGGTCGTCAATCTCCACTTCATACTGGTCAATGATGTGGTCGCTTTCCTTGACCTCCATCGCCAGTTGATAGTCCCGTTGTATCATCGCCTGGAGCGCCTGGTTCACGGCCCGCTCCGCGTGGCTGGCCATGGTCAGCAATTTGTGCCGCAGGGCGTCCAGTCCCATTTCAAAATGATTTTCCATAATCCAGTTTTTGCCGGTGCTCAACCAAACCGTCCCGTCACATAGTCTTCGGTCTGTTTCTTGGCGGGATTAGTGAAGACTTTGGCGGTGGCGTCAAATTCCACCAGTTCCCCGATGTAAAAAAAGGCGGTGAAGTCGGAAATCCGGGCCGCCTGCTGCATGTTGTGGGTGACGATGACAATCGTGAAATTTTCCTTCAATTCCAGGATCAACTCCTCCACGCGGGCGGTGGCGATGGGGTCCAGCGCCGAGGCCGGCTCGTCCATGAGGATGATTTCGGGCTTGATGGCGATGGCGCGGGCGATGCACAGGCGCTGTTGCTGGCCGCCGGAAAGTCCCAGCGCACTCGCATGGAGGCGGTCTTTCACCTCGTCCCACAGCGCCGCGCCGCGCAGGCTTTCCTCGACGGCGGCGGCCAGCGAGCCCTGGTCCTTCAGGCCGTGCAGACGCAGGCCGTAAGCCACATTTTCAAAAATGGATTTCGGAAACGGGTTGGATTTCTGAAACACCATCCCCACCCGTTTGCGCAACTCGATCACATCCACCGCCGAATCATAAATGTCATGACCGCCAATCTTCACCGCCCCTTCGATGCGGACATTGTCAATCAGGTCGTTCATCCGGTTCAGGCAGCGGAGCAGGGTGGATTTGCCGCAACCCGAAGGGCCGATGAACGCCGTCACCACCCGCTCCCCGAGCGTGAGCGAGATGTTTTTCAGCGCCTTGGACGCCCCGTAGTAAAGCGACAGGTTTTCAATCGAGATCAATGCCTGGCTGCCGGCGGGAACGCCGGTTCGCGCCTCGGCGGGGACGATTTTGGGCAGGGATATTTCCGGCATAAGTTGGGTCATTGCAGCAGCCGCATTTTGCGCCGCATGTTGGAGCGGATCAGGATCGCCACGATGTTCAGGGCGAACGTCAGGATCAACAACACCAGCACCGTGGCATATAAAATCGGCTGGGTTTTGTCAATGTTGGGCGACTGGGTGGACAGCACGAACACGTCATACCCCAAATCCATGAACTGGTCCGTCAAATGCGTGGGCAGCGTGGACATGTAATACGCCACGCCGGTGAACAGAATGGGCGCCACTTCGCCCGCCGCCCGGCTGATGGACAGAATCCCGCCCGTCAGGATTCCCGGCAGGGCCTGCGGCAGGACAATCTTGACGATGGTTTTCAGTTTGGTCGCCCCCAAGGCCAGGCTGGCCTCCCGCAAGCCCGGCGGCACCGCCTTAAGGGATTCTTCCGTGGCCACGATCACCACTGGCAGGGTCATTACGGCCAGGGTCAACGATGCCCAGATTAGCGAGGGCTGGCCCCAGGCCTGGCTGCCGTTGTGCAGGATCGCATCCAGGTTCTTCCCCACAAAATTAATGAAGAAACCGAGGCCGAACAAACCAAACACCACGGAGGGCACCCCGGCCAGATTGTTCACCGCCGCCCGGATGATGCGCGTCAACAGGGCCGTATTGGGCGCGTATTCGGTCAGATACACCGCCGTGATCACCCCGACGGGCAGCACGAAAATCGTCATGAGCAACACGCGGATGGTCGTTCCCACAATCATCGGCAGGATGCCCGTCGTCGCGGGGTCAAAAATGTCCTTCTTTGGAATCGTTGAAACAAACCGCCAGGACAAGTTCGGCAGGCCGTGGATCACCACGTCCGTCAGGATCACCACCAGAATCGCGAGGATCAGAAACGTCGCCGCGCCCGTGAGCCCCGTGAACAGGAACGAGCCCAGCCGGAATTCCTTCGCCCGGAAATGCGTGGTCGCCGGAGTACTCATCAGGTCTTGCCCTCCAGGCGTTTTTTCAACCGGTCCATCACCAGCACCGCCGCCATGTTGGAAAAGAAGGTCACCACGAACAGCATGGCCCCGATGAGGAAGAGAATGCGGTAGTGATCGCCCCCGGCCACCACCTCGCCCATCTCGGCGGCAATCGTGGCGGTGATCGTGCGCGTGGAATCAAACAGGTTCCACGACATGATGCTCGCATTGCCGCTGGCCAGCAGCACGATCATGGTCTCCCCCATGGCCCGGCCGAAGCCCAGCACCACCGCCGCAAACACCCCCGGCAGCGCCGCCGGCAGCACCACCTGCCAGGCCGCCTGCCAGCGCGACGCCCCCAGCGCCAGCGCCGCCTGGGTGAAGCTCCGGGGCACGCTCGTCAGCGAATCCTCCGCGATGGAAAACACCACCGGGATGATCGCAAACCCCAGCGCGATCCCCGCCACGAAGGCGTTGAGCCGTGATTCATAACCGAATATTTTTTGCAGCACGGTCGCCATCACGATCAGCGCAAAAAAGCCCACCACCACCGAGGGGATCCCGGAGAGCAACTCGATGGCCGGTTTGATGATCTCCTTGTATTGCGGGCGTGATAATTGAGAGACATAGATCGCTGCGGCCAGCGCCAGCGGCACGGCAAAGAGCAGGGCCACAAAGGTCGCCTTGATGCTCCCCACGATCAACGGCACCAAGTTATATTTTTTGATGGTCGAGACCGGCTGCCAGATATAGGAGGGCCGGTCGTAGCCCGTCCACTGGTGGGGCAGCAGCAGGTAACGCCATTCCGTCGTATTCACCCCGGCGTCCTTGTCCTCGGGCGCCTCTTTGGCCGCGTCCACCTTGGTCTGCATCAACAATTCCTTCGTGTCCCGGTCCATCGCCTTGAATTGTTCCGGGGTCAATTCCAGATAGGCGCGAAGTTTTTCGGGCGGGATTTTGTCCAAATCCGCCACCGGAATGACGGCTTGGCGGGCGGCGCTGTTCATCTGCCCCAGCAGCAACGGCAGCGCCTCCCGGGTGACAAACGCGAAAATCAAGAACACCATCACAATGGCCGTGAGCGACACCACCAGAATCCCCTTTTCCGCCAGCCACTCCAGCGGGCGCGCATTATGCCCGCGGTGGATGCCCATCCAGCCTTGGGTGCGCCGCGCTTCAGTTTTGGGGGTTTCGCTCACGTTTAAAATCGGGGCGGGCGGAGCGGGGTCTGTCTGGCCGGCACTGCTCCGCCCGCTGAAATGATTCGTTTAAGTCACTGCGACCCGGGTCAATGGCTGCGCAAATCGCCCGGCAGCGGATAATATCCCTGGTCCTTCACGATTTTTTGTCCGTCGTCGCTGCGAATCCAGTTCAGGTAGGCCGCAATGTCGCCCTTGTCCAGCGCGGGATTGACATAGACATACAGGTAGCGCCAGATGGGATAACTCTGGTTTTCCACATTCGCCTCCGTGGGCTCCACCGCCGGGGAAGCGTCATCTTTTTTCACATTCAAATGTTTCACGCCCGAGCCGTAGGCCGCGCCGCCGTAGCCAATGCCCCCTTTATCCCTGCCCACCGCCTGAACCAGCGCCGCCGTGCCCGGCATGGTTTGCGCGCTGGAGGCGAAATCCTCGCCCTTCAACACATTCGATTTGAAAAATTCATAAGTTCCCGAACTGTTTTCCCGGCTGTAAATCGTGATCGGCGCATCCGGCCCGCCGATTTCGTTCCAGTTCTTGATTTTTCCGGTGAAAATGCCCTTCAATTGATCAATGGTCAGCTCCTTGATCGGGTTGCTGTCGTTGACATAAACCGAGAGGCCGTCCAGGGCCACCTTGTATTCCGTCGGCTTTTTGTTGAAGGCCATGATGCACTTTGCCAATTCGGCCGCCTTGATCTGCCGGGAGGCGTCGCATAAATCCGTCGTTTGCGCCTGCAAGGCCGCGAACCCAATCCCCGAGCCGCCGCCGGTCACGTCAATTTTGACGTCCGAGTGCAGGCCCATGTAGGTTTCCGCCCACTTTTGAGCCAAAATCACCAGCGTGTCGGAACCCTTGACCGTGATGGTGCCGGCGTGCGTGCCGGCGGCCATGCCCAAGGCCAGAGTGGCTGCCAAAATTTGTAGGACGAGTCGTTTCATTTGTTGTTTTTTAGGACCGATTATGGGTTGAGTTTATCATTTCCATCCAGAAAATGTCCATCTCAAGTGTGCGCAACCAGCGCGACACGCCAGACAGGCATCCCGGGAGGAATCGTTTGTTGACGTTCTGTCCCGTCTATCTTGCGCAGCGTCTGTTACAATCACGCGGCTTCAATGTTACGATTGTGTGACAACCGGGGGTCGGGCATCCATGGTGACAATGAATACACCCCCCCTGCCGGGCGCGTGCGTGCGGACGGTTATTGGTGCCGCCGACTCCCCAGTCTGCTGGCTCGCAGGTTTCCAAACCCGCTGACTATATACTGCAAACCGTCGCCTTCGACACTGGGACGGCCTGCCGATTTGGCAATCGGCGATACCGCGGGTTGGTCCCGCAAAGTGGGATGCGCTACGGCTCGCGGAAGGTGCCTGTAAGTTGGAGCGTACGGGGTCGTTTACAAGGTGAGCATTTCGCCGGTTTCGCGGCCGTCATAGCCGGGCAGTTCGCTGATGCGTTGGCGGTAGGCGCGGGTGCGCAGGAGCCGCACCAGGGCCAGGAGGCGCGGGTCGTGTTGGTGGGCGGCGTGAAAACCCAAGTCCATCGTCTCGGTGCGCACGGGCAGAAAATTCAGACCCGCCTCCGCCGCGCTGAAGCGCACGCACACCCCGGCCTCGGCCCACCCGGCGCGCACGGCTTCGGCCACGGCCGCGTGACCGTCCACTTCGCGCCCGGCAAACGGTCGTTGGCCCGGCAGGCCGTCCAGACATTCCCGCGCCGCCGACCCCGGTTCGCGGGCCGCCCAATGCAATGGCCGCCGGGCCACCGCTTCCGTCGAGCGGGAATGATTGTCGGTGGCCAGGGCGATGCCGGATTCCCATTGGGCCAGACGCAACAACCGGCCTTCGCCGCCGAGGGAGGCGCGGACGGTTTCGGCATTGCGGTCGGGGGTCTCCGGGGTGGAGTAATGCAGGCCGGCCACATGCACCAACCGCTGCTTGAGCAGCTCCAGCGCCACGCGGCCGCCGCGCGGAAACACCAGCAGCCGGAAGCCCGACGCCCGCGCATATTCCGCCGCCAGCAGGCCCGCCGCCGGGTCGCAGGTGGCCATGATCAGGGTGGTTTCCGGACCGGCGGGCGCGCCTTCCCGCAGCACGCCGTCCCGCCAGATTCCGTCGTGGGGCAGGGGATTCAAGGCCACCGCCTCAACGGGATACAGCCGGCGGCGACGGCCGATTTCCGCCTCCCAATAGCGGCAGGATTCCCCGCGCGGAAGCCAGGCCCAGGCGGGCTCCACCGGGGAAGGCGGGTTGACCCCGCCGCGCTGGAATAATTCTTCGACCGAACATTCGAACACCGTCGCCAACGCCAGCGCGGTGGCCACGGACGGTGAAAGGCGTTCGCCCTCGATGGCGCTGACCGCCGCGCGCGAAATGCCGGCCCGCTGCGCCAGGTCCGCCTGCGACCATTTGCGCGCCAGTCGTCGGGCCGCCACTGAATTTGACGCCAGA
>Ga0182012_10000996_pt1 | contig 31211 bp, 29 predicted proteins | sample 612S2SmetaG_FD_120486 | JGI IMG/M metagenome (GOLD analysis project Ga0182012, IMG submission 120486) | Permafrost microbial communities from Stordalen Mire, Sweden - 612S2S metaG | ecosystem: Environmental > Terrestrial > Soil > Wetlands > Permafrost | place: Sweden: Stordalen | collected...
ACCGACGACCACCACGGTGCCACCGACGACCACGACGGTGCCACCGACGACCACGACGGTGCCACCGACGACCACGACCACGGCACCGACGACCACGACCACGGCACCGGCCGCTACCACCACCACGGCGCCGGCCGCCACCACCACGATCGCTCCCGCCGTCACCAGCACGACCGGTGCGGCCATCACCATCACGGTCCCGGCGGTCCTCCTCCCCTGAGCCGGCCGCTGGCGCCGTCGGACGGCGCCGGGAAGCTGACGATGCCGGACCTGGCGCCTCACGGAGCGTCAGGTCGAGGTCCGAGCTATGGGCCGAGGTACGGGCTATGGTCATGGACAGGAGTGAGGCGATATGAGAGTTCTTGTCATCGGTGGTACGCAGTTCGTCGGACGCCACATCGTCAGCTCTTTGATCGCCGACGACGACACGGTGACGTTGTTCCACCGGGGCGAGACCAACCCGGACCTGTTTGCCTGGGCTGAGCATCGCCTGGGGGACCGCAACGTGGACCTGTCGGCGTTGGCCTCGGGAAGCTGGGACGTCACCATCGACACCTCGGCCTACGTGCCCCGTCAGGTGCGCACGCTGGCCCAAGCCCTCGACGGCCGAGGCGGGCGCTACGTGCAGATCTCCACCGTCTCGGTGTATGACACCCCGCAGGGCGCCGGGATGACCGAGCACTCCCCGCTGGTCGTACTCGACGACCCGACGACCGAAGTGGTGAGCGGCCACACCTATGGTGGGCTGAAGGCGCTGTGCGAGCAGGAAGCGTTGCAGTCGTTCGGGCCTACGGGCGCCGACGTGAGCATTGTGCGCCCGACATATGTCGCCGGGCCTTACGACTACACCGGCCGCTTCACCTGGTGGGTGGAGCGTGTCGCCCGTGGGGGCCGGGTCCTGGCACCGGCGCCGCGGGACAACCCGTTCCAGGTCATCGACGCCCGGGACCTGGCAGACTTTGTCGCCTTACTGGCGCACGGCCGGGCGGCGGGGACCTTTCACGCCGTCAGCCCGCGGCCGCCGTTCTCGTGGGAGGGCTTCCTCAGCGCAGCGGTGGACGCCGTGGGGCCGGCCGGGACTGAGCTCGTTTGGGTCGACGCGCAAGCTCTTGAGGACGCGGGCGTGACGCCAGCCGAGCTCCCGCTCTGGGCCGGCCTGGCCCCCGGGCGCGACATAAACGCCCTGGACCCGAGCGCGGCGCTGGCGGCGGGCCTGGCGCCCCGCCCCCTGGCCCAGACCATTGTGGACACCCACGAGCACGAACAAGCAGAGCCGACGCCGGTCAGAGGGCCCATTGGCCTAGAACCGGCGCGCGAGGAAGAGCTGCTGCGCTTGGCGGGCTGAACGTCGCCACCGCATCCGGCTTGCGCCGGCTCAGGCGGCGGGGGAGCGCTGGGCGCCGGGACGGGGCTCGAAGGCGAAGGCCCGGGCCGGGTTGTCCACAAAGATGAGCTGTGAGAGCTCCGGGCCCAGTTCGCGTTCGAGGCGGGGCTTGAACCGGGCGAACAGGTAGTCGAGGCCCGGGCCGCCGCCGTAGGACCGCATCGTCGAGCTGCGCCCGGTGTCGCCGCCGAGCAGCAGCTGTGCCGACGACCCGCTTTCGGCCAGGTCGGAGATGAGCCGGAGGATGGTCGAGTCGGGCCAGTACTTGGTCCGGCCCGGGCCGTCGAGCTGGAGCCAGGCCCCCGTGGCGGCCGTCTCGGCGTGCTCGCCGGCGTCAGGGTTGCGGTCGAGGTGGGCCAGCACCACGGCGGTGGGGGGCACTCCGAGCCCGAGAAGGTGCTCGACGATCCCGAGGCCCATGGTGCCGTGCTCGGTGTGGACGCAGATGGGTACCCCGGTCTCTTGGTAGGCCAGGGCCGCCGCCGCAAACGCCTTTTTCTCCAACGGTTGGAGCCGGTGGTAGCTGGCGCCGACCTTGATCACCCCGGCCGGCGCGTCCCGGGCGGTGATGTCGGCGACGAACCGCCGGGCCAGGCCCTCTTCGGTCTCCGCCCGCAGCGGGCCCTCTGGCGGATAATGAGCGTCGCGGTGCACGCCGGTGGCGCCGACTACGTGTAGCCCGGTGGCCAGGGATACGTGCAGGAGGCCCTCGGGGGAGCGGCCCAAGCCGAGCGGCGTCCAATCGACGAGCGTGCGGCCGCCCGCCTCCCACAGGGTACCGGCCTCGGTCACAGCCGCCTCGAGGTCGGCCATCTCGTCGCCCGGCTGTAGCCGGGTCACGAAGAACAGGTGCTCGTGAGAGTCGGTCGGGCCCAGCTGGTCCGGGCCGATATCGCCCCGGACGGTGCGCACGACGCTCAACGCAGGCTTCCTTGCATCTGCTCCTCGATCGTGCCAGACTCAAGTCGGGATGTCAATACATATAGACATGTGGACCGGGGCGGTGGACCACTCCAAGCCCATCCCGCTCTACTACCAGTTCAAGCAGTGGCTTTCGGTCTGCATCGCCAACGGGACCCTCGCCCCCGGGTCCCGGCTACCTGACGAGCTCGAGATCTGCCAGCGGCTCGGTGTGAGCCGGGGCGTGGTCCGCCAGGCGCTCACCGAGCTCGGCTACGAGGGACTGATCTACCGCCAGCGCGGGCGGGGCACGTTCGTCGCCGTCCACAAGACGGCCGAGGGCCTCATCAGCGGGTTGCGGGGCCTGGTCGACGATGCCGCCCTGCGCGGCCAGTCCGTCGAGAGCAGGGTGCTGGTCCTGCACCAGGTACCGGCCACCAACGGCGTGGCCACGAGCCTCAACATCGCCGTCAACGACCCGGTGGTCGAACTCGAACGGGTGCGTTCCCTGGAGGGCGAGCCGCATGTCCTCACCATGACCTACCTCCCGGTCGCGCTCGTGCCCGGCCTCCACCAGCGGGACCTCAACGGTCCCGGTTCGCTCTACGAGATCCTCCGGCGGGACTACGGGCTGCCCATTGTCTCGAGCCGGCGCCGGGTGGAGGCGACCACCGCCGGCGCCCGGGAGGCGCGCTTGCTCGGGGTCGACCGGGGCGCACCGCTGCTGGTGCTCTACAGCGTCAGCTACACCACCGAACGCCGCGCCCTCGAGTACTTCACCGCCTTCCACCGGGGCGACCGCAGCGCTTTCGAGGTGGAGCTGTCCAGTTCGGGCAGCGCCGCCTCACGGTTCGAGCGGGTCCCCCCGGGCCCGGAGGGGGCTCTCGTGTGACCGGTTGCCTCTTATGACTGGCCCGCTGTTCGTGGGGGTGGACGTCGGCACCCAGAGCGCCAAGGCGGCCGTGTTCGAGCTCAGTGGCGTCTGCCTGGGGGAGGCGGCCGTCCCGCTGGCCCTGCACCGCAGGGGCGCCGACGAAGTCGAACAAGAACCGGAAGATTTCTACCTGGCGGCGACGGCCGTGATCGCCTCGTGCGCCTCCGCCTCGGGCCGGCCCGGCGATGTGGCGGGCATAGCCGTGGCCGGCCAGATGGCGGGCGTGCTCGGCGTAGGCGCCGACGGCCGGGCGGTCACGCCGTACGACTCGTGGCTCGATTCGCGTTGTCGCGCCGAAGTCGAAATGATCGCCGCCCGCCTAGGCGACCGTCTCGTGGAGCTCAGCGGTTGTCCGTCCATGGTCGCCCATGCTCCAAAGATCTCGTGGTGGCGCCGGCACCGGCCCGATACCTACGGCCAGGTGGCACGCTTCGTGGTCCCAGGGGCCTTCGTGGCCGGCCGTCTGTGCGACCTGGACGCCACCGGGGCCTACATCGATACGACCTACTTGCACTTCAGCGGGCTGGCCGACACGGCCCACGCCACCTGGTCGCCCGAGCTGGCCACGGGGTCCGAGGTCGAGCTGGACAAGCTCCCCCGCATCTTGGCGCCCACGGACATGGTCGGCCACCTCAGTGCCGTCGCCGCCCGCGACTGTGGCCTGCCGCCCGGTACCCCGGTGGCGGCCGGGCTCGGCGACACGGCGGCCGGGGCTCTGGGGGCCGGGATCGTGGCGCCGGGCCAGCTGCTGGACACGGCGGGCACGGCCTCGGTATTGGCCCTGTCCACCACCGCGTTCAGGCCCGACCTGTCGGGCACGCTCGTCCAGATGCGGGGCGCCGTGCCCGGGCAATGGCTGGCGCTGGCCTACCTGGCCGGCGGTGACCTGCTGCGCTGGCTGCCCGAGGTGCTCGGTGCGGCCTGCCTGGAGGACCTGATAAAGGAGGCGTCGGGACGCGGGGGGGCGCGGTTGTTGTTCGTCCCTCATCTCGGAGGGCGCATCCTGCCCGCCGCCCCCGCGGCCCGGGGGGCGTGGGTAGGCCTCGACCTCTCCCAGACACGGGGCGACCTGGCCCGGGCCGTCCTGGAGAGCGTCGCCTTCGAGTACGCCGGGTTCCTCGACGTGGCCCGCCGCCTCTTCCCCGACGTCGCCCCCGGTGACGTGCGGGTGATCGGCGGGGGCGGCGACGACGCCCTGTGGAACGAGATCAAGGCTTCCGTGCTCCACCGGCCCTACGTCCGCCTGGGCCGGGAAAGCTTCAGCTGTTGGGGCGCCGCCCTGGTGGCGGCGGCGGCGGCCGGGGCCGTGGACGACCTCGCCGCTCTGGCCCTGTCGAGCACGGCCGAGGTGGACCGGGCCCTGCCCGACCCCGACCTGGAAGCCCTTTATGCCCGCCGCCGGCGTGACTACACCGCCACCGTCAACCTGCTCGTCCCGGCCCCCGAGGGCCGGCCCCATCAGGAGGTACATGTATGAAGAGCCGCTTCCGCCTCGCCGTCCTAGGCGCAGGCCGGGCGGGCATGGTGCACGCCCGCAACGCCGCCGGGTCGGTCCCCGGAGCCGAGCTGGCCTGCGTCGTGGACGCCGACCCCGTTGTGGGCCACAAGGCGGGCGACGAACTGGGCGTGGACGTCTTCCCCAACCTCGAGGAGGCGCTCTCGGGGGCTGGCTTCGACGGCGTGGTGATCACCGCCCCCACCTTCGCCCACCCCGAGCTGGCCGTGCTGGCCGCCGAGGCGGGCAAGCACGTCTTCTGCGAGAAACCCATGGCGCTCTCCCTGGCCGACTGCGATGCCATGGCGGCGGCGGCCGACAAGGCGGGGGTCGTGTTCCAGGTCGGCTTCGTGCGCCGTTTCCAGCCCGAGTTCGCCGAGGCCAAGGCCCGGATCGAAGCGGGCGAGATCGGCACCCCGATGGTGGTCAAGTCGCTCACCCGGGGCCCCGGGCTGCCGCCGGTGTGGGCCCATGACCTGCGCCGATCCAACGGGATGCTGGCCGAGGTCAACAGCCATGATTTCGACTGCGTGCGCTGGCTGATGGGATCGGACATCGAGCGCGTCTATGCCGAGACGGCCAACTTCAAAGGGGCCGACCGGGGCGTCACCGCCGCAGATTTCTACGACAACGCGGTGGTCTCGCTCCGCTTCGTGGCCGGTTCCATCGGGACCATAGACGGGACCTGCCCGGCCGACTACGGCTACGACGCCCGGGCCGAGGTGCTCGGGACCGAGGGCCTGCTGGTGGTGGGCGACAACCGGGCCGTGCCCGTGCTCGAGATCCGGACGCGGGGCCTAGGGGAGGCGCCCACGTGGTCCTCCTGGCCGCAACGCTTCGAGCCCGGTTACCGGGCGGAGCTCGCCGGGTTCGTGCAGGCAGCCACTAACGGCACGGCCCCCCTCGTGGGTGCCGCCGACGGCCGGGCGGCGGTGGCCGCGGTGATCGCGGCCAACACGTCCTGGCTGGAGGGCCGCCCCGTGACCGTGGCGTCGCCGGCGGCGCTGCGATGAAGGTCCTCGCCTACCGGGGCCCGGGCTCGATGGTGGTGGAGGAGCGGCCCCAGCCCCGTCCCGGGCCGGGCGAGGCGCTACTGAAGGTGGATGCCTGCTCGATCTGCGGCACGGACGTACGCATCGCCAACGGCTCCCACCGGGCCTATGCCGACGCTCTCGGACGCGTCCCCGGCCACGAGGTCGTGGGGACCGTGGTGGAGGTGGGTGCCGGGGGCCGTGCCGCCGACGGCGAGCGGGTCTTCGTGGCGCCTAACTACGGCTGCGGGATGTGCACCGCCTGCGCCCGGGGCCAGGTGAACATGTGCGAGCAGCCGCGGGCCATAGGCATCACCGAGGACGGGGGCTTCGCCGACTACCTCCTGTTGCACAAGGACCTGGTGGACCAGGGCAACCTGCTGTCCTTCAACGTCGCCACTGCCACCGGGGCCACGGGCCTGGACATCGGTACGGTGGCCCTGGCTGAGCCTTTGGCCTGCGCCCTGCGGGGGTCGCGCGCCTGCCGCATCGGCGAGGGGGACGTCGTCCTCGTGTACGGCGCCGGGCCTGTCGGCCTGTTCCACCTCGCCCTGGCCCGCCTGGCCGGCGCCGGGGCCGTGGTGGTGTGCGAGCCCAACGCCGAAAGGCGCCTGCGGGCCCTGGCCTGGGGCGCCACATCGGCCCACGACGCCGACTTCGACCAGCTGCAAGCGGCGTTGGTCAGCGCCGGTGCCCCCAAGGGCGCCAACGTGGTGATAGTGGCCGCCCCCGTGCCCGCCGCCCAGGCCCAGGCCCTGGAGCTGGCCGGTCCCTGGGGGCGGGTCAATTTCTTCGCCGGCCTGGCCCGGGGCCACTCCCGGGTCGAGCTCGACACCAACCTGGTCCATTACAAAGAGCTCGTCGTCACGGGTACGTCGGCGAGCACCAACGAGGAGTGCCGGGCCGCCCTGGAGCTGATCGTCGACGGCCGGGTGGACGCAGGCTCCCTGGTGGAAGCCCGCTTCGACCTGGCTTCGGCGGCAGACGCCTTCGAGCTCGCCGCCTCCGGCCGGGCGATGAAGGTGCTGGTGACGCCGTGACCCCGACCCCCCCAACAAGACCGAAAGTGCCAACAAGAGCGAAAGTGCCAACGAGAGCGAAAGTGCCAACGAGAGCGAAAGTGCCAACGAGAGCGAAAGTGATGGCCCGAACATGACCGCAACTGCCTTGGACCCCTTCTCCTTGATGCTGGACTTCCGCTCGGGCGCGCTTTCCCCGCATACGTCACGTACCGAGCGTCACCTGTCCGACATGAAAGGCTCGTATTACGCCGACGAGGCGGCGCTGGGCCAGCTCGTGCAGAGCGGCGACCCGCTCGTGTACGAGGTCCTCCAGTACGACGTCCCCGAAGAGGTGGGCCAGCTGATCTGCTGCACCACCGTCCTGCACCCCGGCACTGTCGGTGACGAGTACTTCATGACCAAGGGGCATTTCCATTCGGTGAGGGACACGGGTGAGGTCTACCTCGGGCTTTCCGGCCACGGCTACCTGTTGCTGATGACTGAGGAAGGGGGCCGGTCGGCGTCGCCCATGGGCCCGGGCACCGTCGCCTACGTCCCCCCGTACTGGGCCCACCGGACGGTCAACACGGGCGACGAGCCCTTCGTGTTCTTTGCCGTCTACCCGGGCCAGGCCGGCCACGACTACGGGACCATCGAGGAGAGCGGCTTCGCCCAGCGTGTCCTGCGCACACCCGAAGGTCCTGTCCTGAGATGACCGGGACGGCGCCGTTGTCGTGCTCGCCGCCGCTACGCCCTCTGTCCGAGTGCGTGGTGGTGGTCACGCCCCGTTCGTTCGGGATGCACGACCCGGGCCTGCGCCGGCGCCTGGAGGCCGAGGTGGGGGAGGTCCGCTACCGTCCCGGCCCGCTGGCGGCGGCCGAACTGGTCGAGGCGGTCCGTGATGCCGACGGCCTGCTGGCCGGGCTGGACCACGTGACCGAGGAAGTCTTCGCCGGTGCCCCGCGCCTGCGGGTGGTAGCCCGCTACGGGGTGGGAGTGGACCGGGTCGACCTGGCGGCGGCGGGCCGCCACGGCGTGACCGTGACGATAACGCCGGGCGCCAACGCCAACGCCGTGGCCGAGATGACGGTGGCTTTGCTCTTCGCCCTGGCCCGGCCCCTGGTCGTCGGCCATCAACGGGTCGACGGGGGCGAATGGCCGGCCCTCAGCGGGTTCGAGCTCGCCGGGCGGGCCCTGGGCCTGGTGGGCCTGGGCCGGATCGGCTCGATGGTGGCGGCCAAGGCCGCCGGGCTCGGCCTGCGGGTACTGGCTTACGACCCCTACGTGGCCGCCAGCGGCAACGGGACCGGGCCTGGGACTGGGCCTGGGACTGGGCCTGGGACTGGGCCTGGGACTGGTGCCGGCCACGTGACCATGGTGGACCTGGCCGCTCTGGTGGCTGGGTCCGACTTCGTCTCCCTCCACGCCCCGCTCACCGACCAGACCCGGGGCATGGTGGACCGGGCGCTCCTGGAGCAGATGAAGCCCGGGGCCGCGCTCGTCAACACGGCCCGCGGAGAGCTGGTCAACGAGGACGACCTGCTATGGGCCCTCGACGAAGGCCACCTACGGGCGGCCGCCCTCGACGTCCTCGCCACCGAGCCGCCCGGGCCCGACCACCGCCTCCTGCGGCGCCCCGACGTGCTGGTGACGCCGCACATGGGCCCTCACACGTCCGAGGCCACCTCGGCCATGGGGGCGTGGGCGCTCGACGACCTTCTCGCCGTCCTTTCCGGCCGAGCACCGAGGTACGCGATATGAGCACTTCAGCACCATCCCCTGACGGCGCCGCCGCCGCCCGCACCTTCACCTTCATCGGCGTGACGACGGGCAAATCGGCCATCATGCGCATCTTCCCGGCCTGGGCCGAGCACCTTGGCCTCGGCGGCGTCCGCATGGCCGGCTGCGACCTGGCGCTGCACGCCCCGCCCGAGCGCTACCGGGAGGCCGTCGAGGTCATCCGCTCGAGCCCGTCGGAGTTGGGGGCCCTGGTCACCACGCACAAGATCGACCTGTTCGCGGCGTGCCGGGACATGTTCGATTTCGTAGACCCCTACGCCGAACTTTGCGGGGAGGTGTCCTCCCTGTCCAAGCGGGACGGCCTGTTCCGGGCCCATGCCAAGGACCCGATCTCCTCGGGGAGGTCGTTGGACGAGTTCATCGAGCCGGGCTACTGGGCCTCGGGCGGGAGCGGGGACGGGAGGGCGGACGGCCCCGAGGCCCTGCTCTTCGGCGCCGGCGGGTCCAACCTGGCCATCACTCTGCACCTCATGAGCGGCCGGGCCGCCCCGGACCGGCCCCGTCGGGTCGTGGTGGTCAACCGCAGCCCGGCCCGGCTCGAGTCCATGCGCGCCGTGCACGAAAAACTCAACGAACAGAACGGCGAACTGAGCGAACAGGTGAAGGTGGAGTACGTCCACAACGCCGACCCGGCCGAAAACGACCGCCTCATGGCCGAAATGCCGCCGGGCTCACTTGTCGTCAACGGGACGGGCATGGGCAAGGACAGCCCGGGGAGCCCGGTCACCGACCAGGGCGTCTTCCCGGAAAGGGCCCGGGTGTGGGAGCTCAACTATCGGGGGGAACTTGACTTCTTGCACCAGGCCCGGCGTCAGGAGGCTGCCCGGGCACTGTTGATCGAGGACGGCTGGCGCTATTTCGTCCACGGTTGGACGTGCGTGATCGAGGAGGTCTTCGACGTACCGATGACCCCCCAAGTCGTGGGCGAGCTGTCCCGCATCGCCCTCGGGCTGCGCCGCGCTTAATCACAAATTCGTAAGAGAAAAGAAAACCTAGCACAGGAAAGAAGGGGTCCTCATGGAGATCGGGATCGACAGTTACTGCTTCCACCGGTATTTCGGAGAGATTTACGCCGGCACGCAGAGCGACCCGGGCACGCGGTGGCGGATGGAAGACGAGTTCTTGGACTTCGCCCTAAAACAGGACGTCGGCGAGATCGCCCTGGAGGCGTGCTTTTTCGACGCTCTGGACGACGGCCTGTGCGCGGAGATAAAGGCCCGCCTCGACGAGACAGGCGTCGACCGGGTACTGGGCTGGGGGCATCCCGAGGGGCTGTGGGGCGGCGACAAGCCCGACGAACTCGAGGCCCTGAAGCGCCACCTCCCCCAGACCCGCAAGCTCGGCTCGACCCGCATGCGCATCGTGGCCGCCAGCATGAACTATGCCAAGTCGCCCCGGGAGGAACTGATCGGCAAGGTCATCCCGTTGCTGGCCGAGGCGACCAAGGCGGCCGAGGAGGAGGGGGTGGTGCTGGCCCTCGAAAACCACATCGATTTCACCTCCCGGGAGATCGTGCGGATCATAGAGGCCGTCGGTTCGCCTAACCTGCGGGTCAACTTCGACACCGGCAACTGCCTGCGCCTGTTCGAGGACCCCGTGGACGCCGCCACCAGGCTCGCTCCCTACACGATCTCGACCCACACCAAGGACATCGCCACCCGGCGCAAGGGCGGCAGCCCCTCGGACAACTTCACCTGGTGGCCGGCGTGCGTGGCCGGCGAGGGCGTCATCGACATGCCTGGGGTGGTAAAAGCCTTGCAAGCCGGGGGCTTTGACGGCTCTCTCAGCCTGGAGGTCGACCTCATCGGTGAGCAATGGTCGATGTTGGCCGAGGAAGAAATCGTGACCCGGAGCCTCGCCTACCTCCGCACGCTGCTCCCCGGCGCGCCCCGTCCCTGAAAGGCCCGGACCATGCCGCTGCATACCGCTCCCCGCGACGAACGCCCCGCCATCGGTTTTGGCCTGCTCGGTTACGGGTTTATGGGCCGGGCCCACTCGCACTCCCTGCACAGCATCGGGCATATGTGCTGGCCCTCGGCCGCCCGCCCTGTACTCGTCGCCGTGGCCGGCCGGACCGAGGCCGGCGTGGCCGAGGCGGCCACCCGCTATGGGTACTCCTTGTACACGACGGACTGGCACGACATGATTTCCGACCCGGCGGTGGACGTTTTTGACAACGTCACCACCGATGCCGCCCATGTCGAGCCCACGTTGGCCGCTATAGCCGCGGGCAAGCACGTCATCTGCGAAAAGCCACTGGCGTCCACCGCCGCCGACTGCGCCCACCTGTACGAGGCGGCCGCGGCCGCCGGGGTCAAGCACCTGGTGTGTTTCAACTACCGGTTCTTCCCGGCGGTGCGCCTGGCCTGGGAGCTGGTCCACGGGGGCGAGCTCGGGGAGCTGTACCAGGCTCGTTTCCGTTACTCCCAGGAATGGCGGGCGGCGCCGGGGCCGCTGCCCAGCGCCGCCGGGGCGCAGGCCATCATCGCTTGCCACGTGGTGGACCAAGCCCGCTTCCTGTGCGGGGAGATCGCCTCCGTCCAGGCGTCCATATCGAGCCCGGTGACGACGCCGGACCGCCTCTACCGGGGCGGTCCCATCGACCAGGACGACGTGGTCGCCATGGTCGCCCGTTTCGACAGCGGGCTGCTCGCCACCATCGACGCCTCGCTCGTCGCCCCGGGCCGGCGCAACCACCTGGCCTGGGAGCTCAACGGCTCGCTGGGCAGCGTGGCCTGGAGCCTGGAAGACCCCAATATCCTCAAGGTTTACCGCACCAACGGCGGCCGCACCTCGGGTTTCACCGAGGTGATCACCTGCGAGGCGGACCATCCCCTGGTGGCGCCGTGGTGGCCGTCGGGCCATGTCCTGGGCTGGGAGCACGGGCATGCCAACATGCTCGCCCATTTCATAGACGCGGTGGCCGGGGACAAAGAGGTGGGGCCCTACGGCGCCACGTTCTTCGACGGCCTGCGCGCCGCCCAGGTGGCCGAGGCGGTCGACGAGTCGGCCGAGACCGGCGACCGCGTCGAAGTAGCGCCCGCCTCGGTGCCGGCCGGGTGAACCCGGGCGTCCCCAACCTGGAGCAACTGCGGGAGGGTTTGCTGGGCGAAAACTACTTTGCCGACGACGGCATCCTGACCGCGGTGTACTTGGCGCTGGCGCTGGGGCGGCCCCTGCTCGTCGAAGGCGAGCCGGGTGTCGGCAAGACCGAGCTGGCGCGGTCGCTGGCGAGCCTCCTCGGGCGCGAGCTGGTCCGGCTCCAGTGTTATGAGGGCCTCGACGCCGCCCAGGCGCTGTACGAGTGGGACTACCCCCGCCAGTTGCTCCACGTAAGGGCGGGCGAGCAGGTCAAGGACCTGTACGGTGACGAGTTCTTATTGGAGCGGCCTTTGTTGCGGGCCGTCCGGGCCGGCGAGCGCGCCGTCCTGCTGGTCGACGAGATAGACCGCTCGGACAGCGAGTTCGAGGCGTTCTTGCTCGAGTTCCTGGACGGGTTCCAAATAACGGTCCCCGAGCGCGGCACCATCCGGGCCGACCAGGCGCCCCTGGTGATAATCACCTCCAACCGGACGCGCGAGCTCCATGACGCGTTCAAGCGCCGTTGCATGTACCACTGGATCCCCTTCCCCGAACCGGCCCGTGAGCTTGAGATAATCCGGGCCCACGCCCCCGGGGTCGAAGAGGCGGCGGCCACCGCCCTGGTCGAAGCGGTGGTGGCGGTGCGCGCCCTGCCGCTCGTGAAGAGGCCCGGGACAGCCGAGACGATCGATTGGGCCCGGGGCGCGTCCGCCCTGGCCGAGCAGGGCGACGCCTGGCCCCGCGCATTGCGGCGCTCCCTCGGCCTGTTGCTAAAAGAACAGGACGACGTAGAAATGGCTTTGGCCGAAGTCGAGGTGCTCCACGGCGCCGCGGCAGGCGGGCCATGAGGACGTCCAAGGCCGGTGAGGCGGCCGGAGGGCGTTGGTCAGGCGCTGAGGAGGCCGGTCATGGCCACGGGGCTGCCGTGCCCCAGCCACCGGACGATATTTGCGGGCGCGAAGACCTCGTCGGTGACCATGGCCGCCGCCCCCCGCAGGCCGGCCTGGTCGCCCAGGGGCGAAAAGGAGATCTGCAGGTCCCGGGTGGCCAGAGGCAGCGAGCAGCGGTAGACGTTTTCGCGGATGGAGGCCAGCAGGGCGTCACCGGCGGCGGCGACGCCCCCTCCGACCAGGATGAGCGCCGGGTTGAAGAAGTTGACGATGGTTGCCAGTACCTCGCCGACGAGCCGTCCCGAACGCAGCAGCAGGTCCATGGCCACGGGGTCGCCCCGCTGGGCGGCCTTGGTGATCTCCTCGCCGGTCACCTTGCGGCCCTCGGCCAGGACGGTGGCAAGGTGGGGGCTCAAGCCGGACTCGGCGGCCAGGGTGCCATCGCGGCCCAGGGCGGCACCGCCGGCCAGCGCCTCCAAGCAGCCCGCCTTCCCGCAGCGGCAGATGACCTCGGAGGCTTCGCGCACGGCCACGTGGCCGATGTCGCCGGCGCAACCCTGCGCTCCCCGGTGCAGGGTGCCCCCACAGATAATGCCGGCACCTATCCCCGTGCCGATCTTTACGTAGACCATGTTTTGCTCACCGCGGGTGTGACCGGCGCGCAGCTCGCCCAGGGCCATGAGGTTGACGTCGTTGTCGACCCAGACCGGCAGCCCGAAGAGCTCCCCGAGGTGATGGCGGATGGAGTAGGCGTGCCAACCGGGCATGATGGGCGGCGAGATAGGACGGCCCGTCGAGAACTCGACCGGCCCCGGGACGCCGATACCGATGCCCCACAGCGACGCCCGGGAAGTGCCGCTCCGCTCCAGCAGGGACCCGAAGAGCTGGGCCAGCCGGTCCAGGGCCCGACTGGGGCCATGGCCAATGTCGTAGGGCTCTTCGTGCTGGAAGGCCAGGTTGCCGGCGAGGTCGCTCAAGCCCGCCACCAGGCTGGTGGCGCCGAGCTCGGCCACCAGGAGGGTCCCGGCGTCGGCCCGGAACGCGACCTTCCGGGGCGCCCGGCCACCCGTCGAGGGAGCGAGGTCGCCCTCGCCCACCAGCCCGAGCTCGGACAGGTAGCCGAGCTGCTGGCTCACCACGGCGCGCCCGAGGCCGCTGTGTTGCGCCAGCTCGGGCCGGGTGCGGGCATGTCCGAAGCGGAGCAGGTCGAGTACCGTCACCAAGTTTTCCCCTGCGTCAGGCAGAAGGTCCTGGGAGAACGACATAACGCTAGCCACGAGCACCTACCTTTAGTCAGAACTATACGTCAAACGCCCTACGATGACTTGACTTATGATGCTTAGAGACCTAACTTCCTTTTAGTGACACAGAAGGAAGCGTACCGAGTTCGGGTAGCCATCGTAGGGGCCGGTTTTATGGGCGGCGTGCATGCCAGGGCGGTGCGAGCAGCCGGGGCCGTCCTGGTCGGCGTCGCCGACAACGACTTGGGCCTGGCGCATGCGTTGCAAGCAAAGGCACAGGCCGAGCGGGCCACGGCCCGCCCCAGCGAGCTGATCGAGGCGCCCGACGTCGACGTTGTCCACGTATGCACCCCCAACTCCACCCATGTGGGCCTGGTCGAACAAGCTCTGCGGGCCGGCAAGCACGTCGTGTGCGAGAAGCCGCTGGCGACCGGAGTGGCGGACGCCATCAGGCTGGAAGAGCTGGCCGCCGCGTCCGGCCTCGTCGGGGCCGTGCCCTTCGTCTACCGCTTCTACCCGATGGTGCGCGAGGTCCGCGAGCGCGTCCGGCGGGGCGAGGCCGGCCGCCTGAGCGTGCTGCACGGCTCCTACCTCCAGGACTGGCTGGCCCGAGAGGCTGACGACAACTGGCGCGTCGACCCTGGTAGCGGGGGCCGCTCCCGGGCCTTCGGTGACATCGGGGTGCACTGGGTGGACCTCGTCGAGTTCGCCTCCGGCCAGCGCGTGGTGCGGGTCAATGCCCAACTGCTCACGGTCTACCCGCAGCGTCGGGGGCCCGACGGCCCGTTCGAGGTGCGGACCGAGGACTCCGCCGTCGTCAGCTTCGAGACCGACGGTGGGGCCATCGGGTCGGTGGTGCTCAACCAGGTGGCGGCGGGGAGGAAAAACCGTTTCTCCTTCTCCTTCGACGGCACCGAGGCGTCCTTTGTGTTCGACCATGACCGTCCCGAACAGCTCTGGGTCGGCGGCCGGTCCGAGAGCCGCCTGCTCGTCCGCTCGGCCGAAGACCTGGCCCCGGCGGCCGCCGCCTATGTGACCGTGCCGGCCGGCCACCCCCAGGGTTACCAGGATTGCTTCAACGCCTTCGTGGCCGACTGCTACGACGCCGTCGCCGGGGGCACGCCCGACGGCTTGCCCCGCTTCTCCGACGGGCGGCGCGCCGCCCAAGTGACCGAGGCCGTCCTCGTGTCCGCCGCGTCCAAGTCCTGGGTGGACGTCCCGCCCGTCCTCAGGGGATGAGCGCCGCCGCCGACCATCTGGCTGCGGCTCAGCTGGCTGCCGCTCACCTGGCTGCCGCTCACCTGGAGGGTTTCACCACCGCACTCGCCGGAGCAGGTGTGGTGCCCGGCGCCAACAAACGGGTCGACTTCCTCCGGGCGGTGGCGCTCATGCGGCCGGTCTCGCCCGTCGAGCTGTACTGGACGGCGCGGGTGACCCTGGTGAGCGCGGTCGAAGAAGTCGGGCCTTTCGACCGCGTCTTCGCCGCCTGGTTCGCCGACGGCACCGTGACGTTGGCCCCGCCAGCGGGGAGCACCGCCCTTCCCCGCGTGCCGCCGTCGCGTCGCGGCCGCCTGCTTTCGCGCCCCCAGGGCGGTACCGAAGGGCGGCGCCGGGGCGCGGGCCACGACGCCAGCACCGACGAAACGACCAGCACCTGTGCCTTCCCGCCGACGTCGGCGGACAAGAGGCGGCTCCTGGTCGAAGCTGAGCCCGCCCTGCGCCGGGCACTGCCGACCCAACGCGCCCGGCGGCACCAGCCGGCGCGTCGCGGTGACCAGCTCGACCTGCGCCGGGTGCTGCGCGCCGCGGGCCGCAACGGTGGGGACGTGGTAGGCCTGCGATGGCGCCGCCGCCCTCGCCGCCCTCGCCGGGCCCTGCTGCTCGTTGACGTCTCGGGCTCGTTGCGCCAGACCTCGGGCGACGCCCTGCGCTTCGCCCACGCGGTCGTGCGGGCCGTGCCCCGTTGTGAGGTGTACACGTTTGGGACCCGTCTCACCCGCATCACCCGCCAGCTGGCCGCCCCCGACGTCGACGCCGCCCTGGACGGGCTGGCCGCCGTCGTCTTCGATGTCAACGGCGGCACCCGCATCGGGCACGCGCTGGAGGAGTTCCTGGCCGACGCCCGCCGTACGGCGGCGGCGCGCGACGCTGTCGTGCTGATCGTCTCCGACGGCCTCGAGCGGGGCGACCCGGCGGCCATGGTCTTGGCCGTGCGCCGCCTCGGCCGGTTGTCGCACCGGGTCGTGTGGTGGTCGCCCCTGGCGTGCGACCCGAATTACCGGCCCGTCACGAGGGGCATGGCGGCTGTGGTGGGCGATCTCGACGACCTCGTCGGTGTGCGCGACCTGCCCTCGGCCGTAGGCGCGGTGGCCCGGTTGGCCGCCGTCCTGGCCGGGCCACGACGTTCGGTGGGGCGTAAAATGACCGAAGGTCGGCCTGAATTGATGACTGAAGACCCTATTGCCCTTGTACCCGCTCAGGGATCATTTGGAGTGACCCGCGGGGGGGACTATGCAACGAGGGGTGGGGATGACAGCAAATAGGCCGCTCACACCCGCTGAACTTGGGGTCGACGACATCGTTGACAGCCACCACCACATCTGGCGCATGGCCGACCTGCCTTGGCTTGCGGGCCCTATGGTGCCTCGCATTTTCGGGCCTTACGAGGGCGTAAGGCGCGATTACCTCGTCGAGGAGTACGTGGCCGACGTGACTGCCGAAGGTGTCAAGGCGGCCGTTTACGTCCAGCCCAATTGGGCTCTCGAGCGGGTCGTGGAAGAGGTCCGCTATGTGCAGAGCGTCCACGATGCCACTGGTTGGCCACATGCGGTGGTGGGCTCGGCCGACCTTTTCGCCCCCGGCGCAGACAAGATCTTCCGCCAGCAACAGGCCGCTTCGCCCCTCATGCGCGGTACGCGGCTCCAGTTGCACTGGCACGAGGACGAGCGCTTCCGTTACGCGTCGGGCCCGGCCCGTATGCACGACCCGGTTTTCCGTGACAACATCGGCGCTCTGGCCGACCTGGGCTGGCTCTTCGAGCTCCAGGTGTTCCCGGGCCAGATGGCCGACGCCGCCCGCCTGGTCCGGGACTTCCCCGAGACGACCTTTGTGCTCGTCCATGCCGGGATGCTCGAAAGCGCCGCACAACATGACCTTTTTCCGTGGCGGGCCGGCCTCGAGCTGCTGGCGCCCTTGCCCAACGTGATGGTCAAGCTCTCGGGCATAGGGACGTTCGTGCACCGGGTGGACGAGGAGCTGATCCGGCTCGTGACCACTACGGCCGTGGGCCTGTTCGGTTCGGAGCGGTGCATGTTCGGCAGCAATTTCCCCATCGAGAGCATCTGGAGCGACTTCCACAGCTTCATGCAGACCTGGCTGCGGGTCGCCGCCGATCTGGCCCCCAAGGCCAGACGGGACGTGCTCGGCCGTACGGCCCGTCGCGTCTATTCATTGGCGGAGCCAGACGATGTCCGATAACGGCACTGGCGCTCCTCCTGTCCTGCTCTACGCCGAGCACGTCTCCAAGCATTTCCCGGGCGTGCAGGCCTTGCGCGACGTCGACTTCACCCTCGAGCGGGGCGAGGTCCACGCCCTCGTGGGCCAGAACGGGGCGGGGAAATCGACATTGGTCAAATGCATTTCGGGCGTCCATCCGCCCGATGGGGGCCGCATCCTCCTCGACGGGCGGGAGATCACCACCTACACGCCCAAGCACGCCTTCGACCTTGGGATCGCCGTGGTCCACCAGCGGCCCCAGCTCCTGCCCTGGCTGTCGGTGACGGAGAACGTGATGCTCGGGAAACTGCCGGCCCGCAAGGGCTTGATGATCGACCGCCGCAAGGCCGACGAGCTAACCCGGGACCTTCTGGCCCGTTTCCGCCTGGACATCGACCCCGAGGTGCCGGTCGCTTATCTCTCGGCCCCCGACCGCCAACAAGTGGCCATAGCGAAGGCTCTTTACCGCAACGCCAAGCTCCTCATACTCGACGAGCCCACCGCCGCCCTCGACGCCCAACGCAGCGCCCAATTGTTCGCCCTGGTCGAGGACCTGGCCCAACAGGGAGTGGGCATCATCTACGTTTCGCACCACCTGGAAGAGGTCTTCCGTCTGGCCCACCGGGTGACGGTGCTGCGCGACGGCGAGCTCGTGTCCACCCAGCCGGCCAGCGAGCTGTCCCAGGACGAGGTCGTGACCCTTATGGCAGGGCACCGCATCACTGGATCGGTGGTCGCGGAGAGCGCCGCCGTGAGCGAAGAAGCGGTGCCGGCGCTCGAGTTCAGCCACGTGGAGACGACGCTGCTGCACGACGTCGATTTTGGGGTGCGCCAGGGCGAGGTTGTCGGTGTGGTCGGCCTGATCGGCGCCGGCGGCCATGACCTGGCCCAGGTGCTGTTCGGGCTTGACCGGCCCACCAGCGGGCGCGTGGCGCTCCAGGGGCGGACCTACCAACCCCAGGGCCCCAAACAAGCGATAGCCCAGGGGATCTTTCTCGTCCCCGAGGACCCGGCCCGCGACGGTCTCGTCCCCGTCCTTTCTGTCGCCCAAAACGTGACCCTCGTCAGCCTGAAAGCGGTCACCCGGCGGGGCCTGCTGTCGCTTCGGCGCGAACGCGAGGTGGCGGAGCACTACGTGGGCGAGCTGAGCATTGCTACGGCGTCTGTCAATACCGCCGTGCGCAACCTGAGCGGTGGTAACCAGCAAAAAGTGTTGCTGGCCAAGGCTCTCACGTCCAAGGCAGAGGTGCTCGTGCTGGAGGAGCCCACCCAGGGGGTCGACGTCCACGCCAAGGCCGAAATCCATCGCATAGTCCGTGACCTGGCCAGCCGGGGAAAGGCAGTTATGGTTGTCTCAACCGATATCCGTGACCTTCTTCAGTTCGTGGACCGGATGGTCGCCCTCCGAGCCGGGCGTGTCGTCGCCGACGTGCCCGCCCGCTCTACCAGTTACGCCCAGATCCTCGACCTGACCGTGGGGTCGGTGGCGGTGGCGAGCGCATGAGCACGGGGACCGAGGGCATGAAAAGCCTCGCCACCGACGGTCTGGTCGGGGCTACCACAGCCGGGCCGGCCCTGTCCGGTGGCGCGCCCAACGGCAAGGGGCGCCAAGGCGCGGCGCGGTCGAGGAACGTAGACGTCTTCACGCTGTGGCCGATCGCGGTCATGGTGCTGATCATCATCGCCACCTCCTTCACTTCCTCGCGTTTTCTGAGCGTCTTCAATTTCGAGAACATCCTGAGCCAGGCGGCCCCGCTCGGCATCGTCACCATGGGCCAGTGCATCCTTCTCATTTCCGGGGGCCTGGACCTGTCGGTGGGCTACAACATCTCTTTCGCCAGCATCATCACCGGGCTGCTCCTCGAGCACAACGCCCCCCTCGGGGTGGCGGTGCTGGCCGGCATCTTCGCGGCCACGGCCGTGGGCTTCGTCAACGGCGTGCTGGCGGCGCAGGGCCGGGCCCACCCCTTCATCATCACGCTCGGGATGTCCATCTTCCTGTTCGGCCTGGACACCCAGCTCACCGGGGGCGCACCGGTGAACAACATGAAGGGCCTCTACAGCGCGTTCGGGGGCTACATGCCCGGAGGCTTCCCGTTCTTTGGGTTGCCCTCGGTCACGTGGCCGTTCTTGATCGTGGTGTTGCTCACCTACGGCTTCTTGCGCTGGGCGCCGTTGGGCCGGCGGGCCTACGCCATCGGGGGCAACGAGGCGGCCGCCTACCTGTCCGGGATCCCGGTAAAGCGCACGAAGATCTACCTCTACACCCTGATGGGCGCCCTGGTCGGCATCACCGGCATGGTCCTGTCGGGCCAGATCAACGAGGCGTCGTTCAACCTGGCCCAAAACTTCGAGCTGCAGTCGATCGCCTGCGCCGTGATAGGCGGGACAGCCTTGTTCGGCGGCCGCGGCGGTGCCTTCCGCTCCCTACAGGGGGTCGCTTTGTGGGGCCTGGTGCAGAACTCCATCCTGTTCATCGGTTTCTCCAGCAACTACCAGCAAATGTCCCTCGGCGTCATCATCATCCTCGCGGTGATGGTGACCCGGGTGCAGCGTTAGGGAAAAGAGGCGATGACAAGGCCTAAAAACGGGGGGTTCTTCATCAAGCAGCACCTGATCTATCCGTTGCAAAACAAACAGGAAGGTTGAAGTATGAAGTCACGTCTAATTCGTACGATCATCGCCAGCAGCACCATAGTGGCGACGATCGGGCTGGCGCTCACCGGTGCCACGCCGGCCCAGGCCAGCGGCAAGGGGACCATAGCGTTCATCCTGTCCGGCCCGGACCTGTACTACCAGTACGGCCTGAAGGGGGCCGAGGTGGCCGCGGCCAAGCTCGGCTACAGCGTCAAGGCCTACCCCAACCCCAATGGCAGCCCGTCGGTCGAACTGGCCAACGTGAAGGACGCCATCGCTGAGGGCGTCGTAGCCATCGACGGCTATTCGGTCGGCCTGTCGACCGAGGACGCCACCATCGCCGCCGCCTCCCGGGCGAACATCCCCATCTTCTTGATGTACGGCTATTCGCACCAGTACCTCAACCAGAAGGACGTAGTGGGCTTCGAGCAGGTAAACCTGAGCCCCTATTCCTTCCCCGTGGGCGCCTGGCTGAAGAGCAACGTCAAGGGCCAGATCGCCGTCATCACCGGGCAACTGGGCCGCGGTGACGCCGAAGGCTACCGGACGGGGTTCCTCGAGGGCCTCGGATGCGCCGGCAATGTGACCGCCGGCCTGCCCACGCTGAGCTGCGCGGGCGGGAAGATCCAGTACGTGGACACCGAGACCGGCCACTGGCTGCGCCCTGACGCGTACACGGCAGCGCAGGACATCATCGGCAAGTACCCCAACCTCGCGGCGATCTTCGTTGAGAACGAGGACATGGCCGTCGGGGTCCATACGGCGCTGGTTGCCGCCCACAAGGCCAATCAGGTCGTCGAAGTCTCCCAGAACGGAGCTCCCTACGGCATGGCCGGCATGGCTGCCGGTTGGCTCAAGGCCTCCGACACGTGCTCCCCGGCGCTCGAGGGCATCAACTCTGTCCGTCTGATCGACGCCTACATCAACCACAAGATCTCGGGTGGGAAGCTCTACTACTCCTACTCGGTGTTCGTGACCAAGGCCAACATGAGCCAGGCTGTGGGTTGGACCATCTTCCAGTCCCCGTCTGCAGTAGCCAAGTACATGGCGCAGCCCTTGCTCAAGCCGGTCGCCAACCCCCCCATGTAGGGCGCGGTACCAGCCAAGCAGGAGCAAGAACGCAAGTAACGCAAATGTCCAAGTGACACCAATGTCCAAGTAGCACCAATGTCATGGCCGCAGAGGCCCTCGGTGACGGGGGCCTCTGCGTGGCCGAGGACCTGCAGGGCCGGATATGGCCCGGCCCGAAAGAAGGAAGTGCCGAGATGCCGATCGTCCGGGTAGAGATGTTCCGTGGCCGGACCACGGTGATGAAAGAGTTCCTGGGCCGGGCCATCGTGGACGCGGTGTCCGAGATCGCCGGGCCGCCGAGGGAAAACGTACAGGTCGTGTTCTCCGACGTGGGTACCGACGAGTGGGCGATCGGCCCCACCCTGGTATCGAGCCGGCCGCCGGCGCCGGCCCCCGCTTATGCGCCCGCCGTGATGGTCGTCGAGAGCGTGGCGCTGAAAGCCGGTAAGAGCAAGGAGTACCTGGAGTGGCGGCGCGACGCCGTCCTTCCCTTCCTGGCCACCCAGCCCGGTTTTCTGTCCTCGACGCTGTTGAACGTAGGGGAGGACGCCTACGTCGTGGTCGAGAAGTGGGCCAACCCGCAGGCCCGGGAGAAGAGCCTGGCCGATGACCGCGCCGCCGCCCTCGGGGCCGAAGAGGCCCCGTTCGTCGCGTCCAGGACTACTGAGTTGACGGGCGGCGTGGTCGACGTTTTCCGCGGCCGGTCCTGAGCCAGACGTGCCTGACCCAGAAGTGGTGATGGCCGGCTCCGAGGCCGAAGCGGTGGCGGCCTTTGGCGACGGCTCCGGTGTCACGGTCATCGGCGGCGGCACGGTGGTGACGCCGCTACTGACCCACGGTGCCTTATGGCCCGAGACCGTCCTCATGCTGCAGCGCGCCGGCCTGGGTGGCATCGCGGACAGCGTCGTGGACGGCGTCGTAGACGGCATCGCAGACGGCATCGCAGACGGGGGCACGCTCGAGATCGGCGCCGCCGCCACCCTGGCCGCCCTGGCCGCCGTGGCGCCCGAGCCCTTGGCGTCGGCGGCGCGCATCCCGGACTACGAGATCCGTGGCCAGGCCACGCTCGGCGGCAACCTCATGATCGGGGGCGACCTTCAGACTGCCCTCGTGGCGATGGGGGCACGTGTACGGTCGGCCGGCGCCGGCGGCGAGCGCGTCGGCCCCGTGGCCGAGTTCATCGCCGCCCCCTGGGGCCGCCTGGTCCTGTCGGTCGAGGTCCCCCGGCCCCGGGCCGGCGTCTTCGTCCAGCAGCGCCGCCGCCATTCGCACACCCATCCCGTGCTTACTGTGGCCGTGGCCCGATGGGCCGACGGGGGCGTCCACGTGGCGGTGGGCTCCCTGGCCCCGCGAGCGCCCGCCGTGGCCTGCCCCTCCGTCGAGAACGCCCTGGCCGGTGGCGCCGGGCCCAGAGAGGCGGCCGCCAAGGTGGTCGAAGACGTCTCCCCCGAGGACGACCCGTTGGCGTCGGCCTGGTACCGCCGGCGGGCCCTGCCCGTGCTGGTGGCCCGGGCGCTGGAGCAGTTGGAGCCGGCCCCGAAGGGTGGGCACATGAACGTGCCGGAGGTGGGCACATGAACTCACCGGAGGTGGGCAGATGAACCTGATCGTCAACGGCAGGTCGCACACCACGACCGCCGGGCCCCTCATGACCTTGTTGTACGTGCTGCGCGAGGAGCTCGGCCTGACGGGGGCCAAGGCCGGCTGCCAGCACGGCAGCTGCGGGGCGTGCACGGTGCTGGTCGACGGTGAGCCCCGGCGCTCGTGCTTGGCCCTGGTCGGGACGTTGGACGGTGCCTCCATCACGACCGTCGAGGCGCTGGGCGAGCCCTCGCACCTTTCCGACGTGCAGGTGGCTTTCAACGAGCACTACGCCGCTCAATGCGGGTTCTGCACCCCGGGCATGCTGCTGGCGGCCACCGCCCTGATCAAGCGCAAGGGTGGCCCGGTCGAGCGCGACGAGGTGGTCGAGGCACTGGGCGGCCACTACTGCCGCTGCACCGGGTACGTGAAAATCCTCGACGCCGTGGTGGCCGCCTCCCGGGGCGAGCGGCTGGGGCATATGGCCCCGCCCACTCTTGAGGTACGGGGGGTGGAGCCATGAAAGCGGTCGGGGCCAACATCGCCCGGTACGACGGCGTGGCCCACGTCACCGGTGCCTCCCGTTTCATCGACGACGTCAGGCTCCCGGGGATGCTCTGGGCCAAGGCGTTGCGCTCGCCGCTGGCGTCGGCCCGCATCCTGCGCCTGAGCACCGCCGCGGCCGAGGCCATGCCCGGTGTCCACGCCGTGGTCACCCATGCCGACGTGCCCAAAAACGTCGTCGGCCATCAGGAGGTGTGGGGCATCGCGGCTGACGAGCCATTGCTGGCCGAAGACGAGGTGCGTTACGTCGGCCAGATCATCGCCGTGGTGGCGGCCGAGACCGAGGCGCAGGCCCTGGCCGCCGTCCAGGCCATCGAGGTCGCCTTCGAGGAGCGCCCCGTCTTCCTAGACGTACGCCGGGCCTGGGCCTCCGGAGAGCCTCAGGTGGCCCCGGACGGCAACGTCTACTTCTACTACCCGGACCAGCCGCAGCGTCAGATCCGCAAGGGCGACGTGGCCGGCGCCTTCGCCCGGGCGGACGTGATCGTCGAGGGGTCCTACCGCCCCGCCGCCATCGAACAGGCGCCGGCCGAGCCGGCCTCGGCCATATCAGTGGTGGGCCACGACGGCCGGGTGACGATCTATTCGACCAGCCAGGCCCTGTACTACTCGATGGAGATCACCGGCCGGCACCTGTGCCTGCCCACGGGGCGCCTGAAGTTCGTCGGTGGCACCGTGGGGGGCGGCTTCGGCGGCAAGCTCGACACCGTCACCGAACCCGTCACCGCCGTGCTGGCCATGAAGGCCCGCCGCCCGGTCAAGTGGCGCTGGACACGCGAAGAAGAAATGTTGTGCTCGTCGACCCGGGCCGCCTGGCACATCGAGATCGCCGACGCCGTGACCCGGGACGGCTGGATCCTGGGCCGGCGGACGCTGACCCTGCACGACGCCGGGGCGTACATGCGCACCTCGGCCTATGCCTGCTCCAAGCACACCTTCCACCTGGCGGGCGCGTATTCGATACCCGCCTGCGCCTTCAACACCTTCGTGGTCAAGACCAACCGCGTCCCCAGCGCGGCGATGCGGGGCTTCGGGGTCACCTCGGCCTCGTTCGCCATCGAGACCCACATGAACCGGGTGGCCGAGGTGATCGGCATGAGCCCGTGGGAGCTCCGCCTGAAAAACGCCAACCGCGTCGCCGACACGTCCCCGTCCCGGGTGGCCTACGCCAACCCGTCCACGGTCACCACCCTTTTGGGCGCGGCCCAAGCCGCCGGGGTGGAGCTCCCGGCCGAACTGGCCTGCATGACCAACGCCATGAGGCAGGGCGACCTCCTGCCGGCCCATCTCGTCGGCCAACAGCGCCAGCCCGGGCCCCACCTCCTGGCGTGGCGGGACGGGCGCCCGGCGCTCGAGGGAGGCAACTGATGGCTGTCCACAGGGGGCGGGGGATCGCCGCCATCGAGTACCCGACGGGGATGAACCAGGGCGGGGACCCGTCGCAGGCCTGGATCAAGATCCAGCCCGACGGCCACGTCGACGTCTTTTCGGGGACGGTCGACCTCGGCCAGGGCTCCAAGACCGTCCACACCCAGATCGCCGCCGACATGATCGGCGTGCCCCATGACTGGGTCACCATGAACAACAACGACACCGATTCCTCGCCCGTGAGCTTCGGCACCTTCGCCTCCCGGGGCACCTTCATTGACGGCAACGCCATCGCCGTGGCCGCCTACCGGGCGCGCCAGCGCCTCTTGGAGCTGGCGTCCCGGATGCTGGAGGTCGACGCCGAGGACCTCGAGATCGCCGACGGCGACGTCTCGGTGCAGGGGGCGCCGGAGCGCAAGGTGAGCGTGGCCGAGGTGACAGCCACGGCGTCGTGGACTTACGGGGAGATGATCGTGGGCTCGGGGGCGTGGATGTTCCCCCACGTCGAGCCGGACAAGGTCACGGGGGAGTGCGAACCCCACGCCGCCATCTCCTACGCCGCCTGCGTGGCCGACGTGGCCGTCGACGACGAGACCGGCGAGGTGGTCGTCGAGCGCCTGGTCCAGGTCTACGACGTGGGCCGGGCCATCAACCCCACCCTGGTGGACGGCCAGATCCAAGGCGGCGCCATCATGGGGCTGGGCCTGGCCCTGCTGGAGGAGTCATTTCCCTACTACCCGGGTACCGAGCACCGGGGCCCGGAGTTTGGGGCCTATGCCGCCCCGGCCATGGTCGACCTGCCCGAGCTGAGGAACGTTGCCCTGGAGGACCCCGACCCCGTCGGGCCGTTCGGGGCCAAGGCCATCGGGGAGATGGCCAACAACGGCCAGAGCCCCGCCATCGTCGCCGCCATCCACGACGCCGTTGGTGTCTGGGTGCCCGAGCTGCCGGCCAAGCCCGAGCGAGTGCTGCGGGCCCTCGACGAGCGCCGCCAGCCCCGCCGGGACGGGCGCCGGGTCATATTCGACGAGCACCTATCGGTGGCGGCCGTGACGGTGGCGCCCGGGGACGGGCCGGGACAGAATGCCGGGGGCGGGTGGCGTTTCCCGCTCGTCAGCGACCCCCTTTGACGGAGGAAGAAAGAAATATGAGCAAGGAGACCTGGCTCGTCACGGGCGCTTCCGGCTGCATCGGGGCCTGGACGGTGCTGACGCTGGTCCAGGAGGGCGCCGAGGTGGTGGCGCTCGACCGCGACACCGCCAACCAACGGCTGCGCCTCATCGGAGGCGACGGCGTCAAGCCCGCTCACGCCGTCGACGTCGACATCCGGGACCTCCCCGCCGTGGAGCGCGTCCTGGACGAGCACGCCGTCACCCACATGGTCCACCTGGCCGCCCTTCAGGTCCCCTTCTGCCGGGCCGACCCGCCCCGGGGCGCCGAGGTCAACGTGGCCGGCACCGTCAACCTGTTCGAGGCGGCGCGGCGCCACGGCCTGTCGACGTCCATCGCCTATGCCAGCTCGGCCGCGGTGTACGACGGCGCCGGCGTCACGTTCACGCCCGCCAACATCTACGGCGTCTACAAGATCGCCAACGAGGGCTCGGCCCGCATCTACTGGCAGGAGAGCCAGGTGGCCAGCGTCGGCCTGCGGCCCCTGATCGTCTACGGGGGCGGGCGCGACCAGGGGACCACTTCGTCGCCCACGCTGGCCATGGCCGCTGCCGCCCGGGGCGAGGCGTTCCGGATCTCGTTCGGCGGGAGCACCCAGATGCAGTACGGGCCCGACGTGGCCCGGGCTTTCATAGACGCCGCCCGCCGGCCCGCAAAAGGGGCCGAGGTCTACAACCTGGGCGGCCCCGACGTGACCGTGGCCGAGATCGTGGCCTGCATCCAACAGGCCGCCCCCGGGGCGGACGTCACCTTCGACGACGTCGCCCTGCCCTTCGCCTCCCGGCTCCCCAAACCCTGGTTCGACATGGCTGTCACGCCCTTGGCCGAGGGCGTGGCCGCCACCGTCGAGCTCTACCGTCGGGCCGCGAAGGCGTCCCCGTGACCAGGCCGGCATCCTCGTGAAAGGCGTCCTCCCCGAGGTGATCGCCTGGCTGGGCGAGGGCCGCCCGGTCGCCTTGGCCCGCGTGGTGGAGGTGGTGGGCTCGGGGGTACAGGCCGCCGGGGCGGCCTTGGCCGTCAACGCCGACGGCCAGGTGGCCGGATCGGCATCGGGGGGCTGCGTTGAGGGTGCCCTCGTCTTACAAACACGCGCCGCCCTCACCGACGACGGCCGGCCCCGCGTGGCGTCGTTCGGCTGCACCGACGACGAAGCCTTCGACGTCGGCCTCACCTGCGGAGGCACGGTGCGGGTGCTGATAGAGCGGCTGGAGCCGCCCGTGCCGTGGCTCGACGCCCTGGACAAAGTGCTCGTCGCCGGGACCGGGGCCGCCTTGGTCGAGGTGGTCGACGGCCCTCCCGGACAGCTGGGGGCGAAGGTCGTGGTGGGCGAGGACGGCGCGGTGATTTTCCCGGCCCTCGCTCCCGGGTCCCTCGCTCCCGGCCCCCTCGCCCCTGGCGCCCTCGACGACGCCCTGGCCGATCTGGCTGCGGGGCGCAGTGCCACCCACCGTTATGAGACGGGGCGCGGGCCGGACGAAGCTGCGGTGACACTTTTCGTCGACTCGTTCGCAGCGCCGCCCCGGATGGTCATCTTCGGCGCCGCCAGTTTCACCGCCGCCCTGACGGCCCAGGCCAAGCTGCTCGGCTACCGGGTCGTAGTCTGCGACGCCCGGGCCGTGTTCGCGTCGAAGGCGAGGTTCCCCTTGGCCGACGAGGTCGTCGTCGACTGGCCCAACCGCTACCTGGCCCAGCATGGGGCCGGCCTGGGGCCACGTGACGCCATTTGCGTGCTCAACCACGACCCGAAGTTCGACCTCCCGGCCTTGATGGGCGCCCTCGCCACCAGCGTCGGCTACATCGGGGCCCTGGGGTCGCGCCGCACCCAAGCCGACCGCCGTCGCCGCCTGGCCGAGGCTGGGGCCGGCGACGCCGACATCGCCCGCATCCGGGGGCCGCTGGGCCTGGACCTCGGCGCCGGCTCGGCTGAGGAAACGGCCCTGTCGATCTGTGCCGAGATAGTCACCGTCCGCACCGGTCGTTCCGGCGCCTCGCTGGCCTCCCACTCCGGCCCCATCCACGTGGTGCCGCCCGAAACCCAGCAAACAGAGGTTCAGCAAACGGAGGCCCAGCAAACGGAGGCCCGCTCATGACAACGCGCCCGATCGGCATCAGCAGTTTCGTCCTTGCCTCCCCGTTCACCGACGAGGACACGCACTACTTCGAGTACGCCCGCGACATCGGCTTCGAGGTCTTCGAGGTCTGCGTCGAAGACCCCGCCGTCCTCAGCGCCGGGCCTCTCATCGAGGCCGCCGCCCGCACCGGGATGCAGGTCTCGGTGTGCGGGGCGTTCGGGCCGGACCGGGACGTGTCGCACGAGGACGCGGCAAGAAGGGCCCAGGGTGTGCGCTACCTGGAGGGCTGCATCGACCTGGCTGCCGCCGTCGGCTCGCCCCATGTGGCCGGCCCCATGTACTCGGCCACCGGCAAGGCCCGCCTGCTCCCGCCCGAGGAGAGAGACCAACAGCGGGCGTGGGCGGTCGAAAGCCTGCGCCAGGCGGCCGATTACGCCGGCGAGCGCGGCGTCCGCCTGGCCATAGAACCCTTGAACCGCTTCGAGACCGACCTCGTCAACACCGTCGAACAGGGCCTCGACCTGTGCCGGCGGACGGGCCGGGACAACGTCGGGCTCATGCTCGACACCTTCCACATGAACATCGAAGAAAAGAGCATCTCGGCGGCCATGGCCATGGCGGGGGACAGGCTCTTCCACATGCAGGTGGCCGAGAACGACAGGGGGACGCCGGGCAGCGGCCACGTGCCCTGGGAAGAGGTCTTCGAGGCCCTGGACGCTGTCGGTTACAGCGGATCCATAGTCATCGAGTCCTTCCTGCCCACGGTGGCCGAAATAGCCCGGGCCGTCTCGCTGTGGCGACCGGTGGCGCCCTCCATGGACGCGCTGGCCCGGGACGGCTACGCCTTCGTGCGCGCTTTCCAGGAAAAAAGGAGCGTGGGGGTATGAGCACTTCGCCGCAGGTCTCGATCGGCAGCTGGGCCTTCGCCTTTGGCCCCTACGAGCCGGCCCCCTGGTCCTTCGAGCGGGTCTGCGATTTCGCCGCCGCTGCCGGTTATGACGGGGTGGAGATAAACGGGTTCCGGCCCCACCCCCATTACGACGATTTCGCCGGCGGGAAGGGGACCGAGGAGCTCAAGGCGGAGATAACCGGACGGGGCCTTGGGATTTCGGCCTACGCCCCCAGCTTCCACCACGTCCCCCCGGCCCGGGTGACGACGGCGGCGTACGGGGCCGAGATCGACAAAGCCCGGAAGTTTTGCGAGGCCCTCGGGACCGGGCGCCTTCGGGTCGACACTGTCATGCCTCCCCAGGAAATGTCCCCGGAGGAGTACGAGGACTGCTTCGCTCAATTGCGGGCGTCGTGGGCCGACGCTTCCGCCCGGTGTGCCCGCTCCGGTGTGGCCCTGGTCTGGGAGTTCGAGCCCGGGTTCTGGCTCAACCGCCCGAGCGAGATCGAGCGCTTGGCCAAAGAGGTGGGCGATGACAACTTCGGCATTTTGTTTGATTCGTCCCATGCCTATACCGGGGGCGTACGCGGCGCCCGCCAGGGCAGTCCCCCCGAACTAATGCCCAGTGTGGCCGCCTACGCCACCCGCCTGCTCCCGTTTATCCGCCACCTGCACCTGGCGGACGCCGACGGCCGCCTGCACGACGAGGACACCAGCGTCCATACGCCTCTCGGCCAGGGCCAGGTGGACTTCGCCCCCCTCCTGGCCGCCCTCAGTCCCATCGCCGACCGGCTCGACTGGTGGTGCGTCGACATGTGTTACTGCGACCGGGCGGACGAAAAGGCGGCCCGTTCGCTGGACGTCGTCCGCAGCTGGGGCCCGGTCCGCTCGCCCTCCAAGGCGGTGGCCAAGTGACCGGCGTGACCGAGCTGACCGGCGTTGCTGAGGCGACGTCCGGCGCGACCAGGCCTCTCGACATCGCCGAGCTTCCCGCGCACGAGGTGACCTCGGGCGGGTGCCCGATCTCTTATCGCGTGGTGGGGGAGGGGCCCCCTCTGCTGCTCGTGATGGGGCTGGGCGCCGACGTGACCGCGTGGGCCGACCATGTGCCTGCATTCGCGCCACGGTGGCGGTGCATCTTGGTCGACAACCGGGGCGTGGGCCGGTCGGGCACGCCGGAGGGGCCTTATTCGACGGCACAGATGGCCGACGACTGCGCCGAGGTGCTCAGGGCGACGGCCGCAGAGCCCGCCGCCGTGCCCGCGGCCGTGATCGGCATCTCGATGGGCGGGGCCATCGCCCAGGAGCTCGCCCTGCGTCACCCCGACCTGGTCCGCGCCCTGGTCCTGGTCTCCACCTGGGCCCGCTGCGACGGGTACCTGGCCGAGGTCTTCGACCACCTGCGCACCGCCCACGCCGTGCTCGGGCCGGTCGAGTTCACCCAGCTGCTCCAGCTGCGTATCTGGGGCCCGGCATACGTTTCCCGGCACCTGGACGAGCTCCGCGACGCCAGGCTGGTGGCGGCGGGAGCGCCCGTCGCCGACGATGCCTTTGCCGCCCAGAGCGCGGCGTGCACCAGCCACGCCACCCTCGACCGGCTCTGCTCTATCCACGTCCCCACGCTGGTGACGGTGGGGCACGCCGACTGTTTCACTGTCCTGGCTCGTTCCGAGGAGATCCACCGGGCCATAAGCGGGTCCCGGCTGGAGGTGTTCCCCGGCGGCCACACCCACCACTGGGAGCAACTCGAGGCCTTCAACGCCCTCACGTCGGCCTGGCTCGACAGCCTGGGCCCGGTCGAGGGGCCATGATGCGCATCGGGTGCCAGACCTACAGCTGGCAGATGTCCCTGCCCCTCTACCAGGGCCGGATCGACCACATCTGCGAGGTGGTGGGCCGGGCTGGCTTCGCCGGGCTCGAGCCCGAGGTCATCATGTTGGGCCAGTTCGCCGGCGCGGAGCACCTGCGAGGCGCTCTGGAGGCCAACAACCTTGAGCTGGCGGCGCTGACCCTGGTCGAGGACTGGGGGGGCGAGCACGAGACGCCTCAGGAACGGGCGTCGGCCGACGCCGCCATCGCCCTGGCCGCCAGCTTCGACGGCGCGTTGTTGGCGCTGTGCCAGATGCCGGGCCGAGACCGCCACGACCTGGCCGAGCGCCAGCGCCGGGTACTGAGCTGCGTCCGTGACGTTGCCCGGCGGGCGGAAGCGGCCGGGTTGCGCACGACGTTCCACCCCAACTCGCCCGAAGGTTCGCTTTTCCGGACGGCCGAGGACTACGAGATCCTGCTCGACGGCTTACCTGCCGCGGTCGGGTTCACCCCCGACCTCGGCCACGTGGCCCGGGGCGGCATGGGCCCACTGGCCGTGGTCAAGCAGTACCGCGAGCGGGTCAACCACGTGCACGCCAAGGACATGGACGGCGACGGCCGTTGGGCCATGATCGGCACGGGCGTGGTCCCGGTGGCGGAGGTGGCGCAACTGCTGCAGCGGACCGGCTATGAGGGCTGGTTCGTGCTGGAAGACGAGTCCGAGCTGGCCGAGCGGGACCCCGACGGGGTCGCCGCCCAGCTGGGGCAGTACGTGGACAAGGTCTTGCGGCCCCTGTG